>Ga0075122_10002795_pt1 | contig 11332 bp, 8 predicted proteins | sample AntAceMetag02UKB_FD_69790 | JGI IMG/M metagenome (GOLD analysis project Ga0075122, IMG submission 69790) | Saline lake microbial communities from Ace Lake, Antarctica - Antarctic Ace Lake Metagenome 02UKB | ecosystem: Environmental > Aquatic > Non-marine Saline and Alkaline > Saline | place... | reverse complement strand
GATAGATCTGAGCTAATAACTAAAGTAGAGAGAAAACCGTTAATAAAGGTCTCAAAGAAAGAAGAAGTAAGATCTCTACCTAAAATAACAAAACCTGCAAAGAAAAAATATAAAGCCGAAGAATACAGCGATTATCCAGAGGATGCAATAATAGCAGAATTTATAAGCGTAGATGCACGCAAAGTCTATGGGGCTGAAAGATTGGGCCCGACAATAAACACAATACTTGACCCTTACTACTCAAAACATAAAGCCTTCAGGATCCCCTACTTTAAAGATCGTGAAGGATTAAAGATCCACCCTTGGATAGGGGTAAGAGGTGAATATAAGTACGATGAACAGAGAGTAGGAATAGAGAGCTTAATGCTGGAGGCTCAGGAGTTTAACCAGAGAAGAAATGACCAGGTACGGGACTATATATCGATCAACAAGCAAGAATATTACCGGGAAGAGGTGATCTTGCATATCAGAGAATGGCTCCCCAAGTTTACTTTTATAAACCATGAGGAGACTGTAAAGAGAGTCTATAAAGCTAAGGAGATATGGTCTTTAAATGACACCTATTACGACAACCGTAATAAAAGATACTATCAGATGGAGTACACCATTCCTCGCCTTAAGAAATTAGGTTATCTAAAGTTAAAATTGCGTTATGGCGATGAGTTGTCTTATAGAACAAATGACCCGGCTGCATATCTACCTTATGAATCCCATTTGGTGGGATTTGAAACATCACCTCATATCTCACGCCTTGGTAGGTTAAAGATAAAGTTTGAGTACGAATACTGGAATGGTGAATATAAGCAAGCAGAGAATCAAGGTTGGTCTGAGAGAGAAGCCTGGGGAAGAGATTATTTACTAGAATTTGAGCTCTATAATCAGAAAAAATTCTTAAGAATTACTCCACACTTTAGTTGGGGCAAAGAGCAGCACTCTCCAAGTCACGATACCTGGTGGACAAAGAAGACAGGCTTAAAGGTGCAGAGGAATATAAATGGAAAGTTGAGTTATACAACAGATTGGACATATATCGATTATACTAGGATAAAGAGCCCCGAAACTGCCTCTGCTCAAACTGTATCTGCTTCTTGCTGGACCTGGGAGAATGAGATGGAGATCGAGCTGTTGCGAGACTTTAAGCTCACAGTTGGCCTTGACTATGGAAATGGACTGAGCTTTAGCGCATTCGACAATATAACTGGTAGAGGTGAATTAATGCTTAGAAAGCCTGGATTAATAGATTTACGCTTTGGCTATAGATATACAGACTACTTTAATGTTAATGATAATGTCGATACAGTCTACTTTAAATTAGGATTATTTATATGAAGAGAATATTACAATTGTTAGTCTTAATACTGATGCTTAGGCAGCCTCAGCTATTCTGTGAATATTTAAAGATTGCTGATTTTGATAGAGGAGAGAAGCCTAATCTTATAAGCGGTGACTATGGTGGCTGGAATAGAACAGAGCGGGATAGGACACAGTTTTGCAATGAGGACTTTACAACTGATCCTCAAATAGTCTATGGTGGGCGAGGCTGTAGTCTCTCCCTCTATTACGATGTTGATTCGCCTTACCCTCCTGTATATAACGGACTCTGGATGCGTCTTGAGAGAATAGATTTAACGGGCTGGAAGTATCTTTCTTTTTACGTTAAAGGTGATGAAGAGTATGGTTGCACCTCAACCTTTGAAATCCAGATTAAAAACATTCAGGGTAAACAAGCATCTTTTAATGTTGATGGCGTTACATCTGAGTGGCAACAGGTAATAATACCGTTAAATAAGATGAATGAGGAGGCTGATTATTCAGAAGCTTATGAGATGCTTTTAGTATTTGACGAAAGAAGCGCAACCCAGAAAGAGGGAAGAATATTTCTGGACGAATTTTGCCTTTACAGATAAAATTTAAAATGCTAACCTACTCACAATTAAAGAATCTATGAAGTTCTTATCAGTGTTTATAATCCTATCAACTGTTCTATTTAATTTTGGATGCAGTAAAAACTATAGAACAGAGACAATGATCCAAGAGGAGGCTTTTAACTATCAAAAAAACGGAAGAGATGCTCAAGATAAGAACGATTGGAAAAAAGCTATAAGTTATTACAAAAAAGCAGCCTATCTCGACCCCTACAATGTAAAGATGCACAATGATCTAGCTATTGCATATGAGAGACAAAAACTATATACTCTTGCTGAGGATAGCTACAAAAAAGCAATAGAGGTAGATAAGGATTTTCTGGCTTCTTACTTTAATCTTGGACGCTTGTATGAGAAAATGGGAATAGTAAGTGATGCAATATTCTACTATAAACAGAGAGTAAGTTTGGCTAAAGAGAAAGATGATCCTTGGGCCTGGAAGGCAAGGCAGAGAATAGAGTACTATGAATCTATGGATTTGGAGAGATAGGGAATGATTAAACCAGGCATACTTCTTGTAGTAACATTTATCCTGTTAGGTAATATAGTTTTTGGTGGAGATGAATTTGTAGAAGAGTCTAGAACCTACAGGGCGGAAGGATATAAAGCGCAGCAGTCTGGAGATATAGAGATGGCTTTGGTCTACTATAGAAAAGCCGCTGCATTAGATCCATTCTACGCCATACCTCATAATGATGCAGGAATAATTTATGAGATAAAAGGTTTCTTAAATAAGGCCCAAGAAGCATACCTGAAAGCAATTCAGGTAAACCCTGATTTTGCAGAAGCACATATGAACCTTGCTCTGTTATATGAGCGTATAAACGAGATAGATAAAGCCCTGCCGCATTTTATCAAGAGAGTTGAGTTAGGCAGTAAGAACAGTTCTTGGACAAAAAGAGCTTGGCAGAAGCTTTGGAAATATGCCCCGGAGCAAGCAAGGGAGACAGAAGCCAGAGTGCTGGCGCGCGAAGTTGCAAACAGAATGCAGGAGCAGAAAGAGACAAATAAAGTACTTGCTGCTAAACATTATCAAAAAGGTATATACTATCTCAAGAAAGGCCTCTATGAGAATGCCTATGACGATCTGAAGCAGGCAGCAATGCTATTTCCAGAAAATAAAAGTTATCAAAAGAGTTATAAGGAGGCAGAGAAAAAGCACATTATAAGCCGGATCAATATCTACTGCAAAAATGGAAATGATTATATTGAATCAGGCGATTATGTCAAGGCCAAGCAGGAGTTAGAGAAAATTATCGAGTTGGTTCCCAGGCAAAATTAATTCTGACCTCACCGTTGTTAAAATATGAATCCTAAAACAATCTACTTAATCGATGGTAGTAATTATGTTTACAGGGCTTACTATGCGTTGCCTAGGCTCTCGAACTCCAGAGGGCTTCCAACAAATGCTATTTACGGATTTTTAATCATGCTGAGAAAGATAATGGAAGAGAAGAACCCTGATTATATTGCGGTTGCATTTGACCATAAAAAACCAAGTTTTAGAAAAGATATCTACGGTGATTATAAAGCAACGAGGAAGCCTACGCCAGAGGACTTAATAAGACAGTTCCCAATACTAAAAGATGTTCTTAGGGCCTATGGGATAACTCTTTTTGAGATAGAAGGATATGAAGCGGATGATGTATTGGCAACATTGGCAAAAAAATCCAAAAGAGAAGGGTTAAAGTCTTACATAGTAAGTTCTGACAAAGATGTTATTCAGGCAATAGATGAAAATATAGAGGTATATGAACCCAAGAAAGATATTTACCTTGATGTAGATACTATCAAAAAAGTCTATTCTATAACACCAAATATGTTTGCAGATTTTCTGGCTCTAAAGGGTGACCAGACAGATAACATCCCTGGTGTTCCGGGAATTGGTGAGATAGCAGCTCAAAAATTAATATCTCGGTACGGTTCAGTGGAAGAGCTGCTGAAAAAGATAGAGAGTTTGCCTGATAAGACAAGAGAGCTCATAGGGGAGAACAAGGCCCAGCTTCTATTAAGTAAAAAACTCACTCTTCTTAGGAGTGATGTCGATTTTAAAATAGATTTTAAGGCTATGAAGAAGACCGTGCCTCACTATGAAGAGTTAGTACCTCAACTTGAAAAGCTGGAGTTTAATAATCTAACAAAAGAACTTCTCTTAGCAGTAAAGCCTCTGCAATTACCTAAACATAGAGAGGTTAAGGATGCTAAAGAGTTATCGGCCTTGATTAAAAGTATAGAATCCGAGAGTTATTTCAGCTTCCATATAGCAGAGAGAGGAGAGAAAAGAGAGTCCTCTCTTTTAATATCTACGGCAAAATCTATATCAGTCATACCTCAAGGCCTGATCGAAGAAAACAGGGAGGCTTTAAACAGCATCTTTTCTAATTCCAAGATTGAAAAAATATCTTACGGGATAAAAGGCTTGTCTAAAAAACTTAAAGATTATAATATCGAACTCAAAGGCCCCGGATTTGATGTTAGAATAGCATCTTATCTGCTTAATCCATCTTGGCAAAAATATGAGTTATTTAAAATAGTATTGAACTACCTTAAAAACGCCACCAATCTCTCAGCTCTTTTAATAGAGTCTGAGCAAAAAGGATACGATGTTCTTAAAAAAAACATAGCAGCTGTATATGCATTTAGAGAACTCTATCCCCACTTAAAGAAAAGAATAAAAACCCTTGGCCTTAGTAAGCTATACTATGAAATAGAAGAACCGCTGATATTCTTACTCTCAAAGATGGAAGTGAGAGGCATAAATGTAGACAGAGAGTACCTGGAGAACCTGCTTGAAGATTACAACAAAAGGCTATCTTCAATCACCAAAGATATCTATGGGATAGCAGGAGAAAAGTTCAACCTTAACTCTCCTAAGCAGCTTCGGGAGATTCTATATGATAAGTTCAATTTAAAGCCGGTCAAAAAGGGTAAGACTGGGCCTTCGACAGATGAGGAGTCGCTGCAGAAACTTAAGCATCTCCATCCAATAGCAGATCATATCCTTAAATTTCGTGAGCTAAGTAAGATAAAAAGCACCTACATAGAAGGGCTGCTTAAAAACATATCTGATGACGGCAAGATTCACACTTCATTCAATCAAGCGATCACACAGACAGGACGCTTGAGCTGCTCTAAGCCGAACTTGCAAAATATTCCAATACGCTCTGATCTGGGTAAGCAGATAAGAGCTGCATTCATACCCTCTAAAGGCTATCTGTTTATATCTGCAGACTATTCTCAGATTGAGCTAAGAATACTTGCCCATCTCTCAGGAGATGAAAATCTGATAAAAGGCTTTAAGGAGAATAAGGACATTCACAAACAGACCGCCTCATTGATGTTTGAAGTAGCAGAGAAAAACGTCACGCCCAAGATGCGTTCCATGGCCAAGACAGTAAATTTCGGCATCATATACGGAATCTCTCCCTACGGGCTTTCAAAGCAGTTAAACTCAGGCATCGACGAATCCTCTGATTTCATAGATGCCTATTTTAAGCTCTACCCCGGCGTTAAGAAATATATTCAGCGTGAGATAAAAAGGGCTCGCAAGTCCAACTCTACAGAGACGCTCTTTAAAAGAATACGTTATATACCAGAGATAAACTCAGATATTGTAAATATACGCGAATTTGGAGAGAGAATAGCGATAAATACCCCCATTCAGGGCAGCTCGGCTGACCTTATAAAAAAAGTTATGCTAAAGACCCAAGAGAATTTAGAGAGAGAAGAGGTAGATGCCAGACTTCTTCTTCAGATACATGATGAATTGCTCTATGAAGTTAGAGAAGAGGATTTAAAGAGAGCTCGCAGCATCATACAGGACAATATGGAGAATGCTCTTGCTTTAGATATCCCGTTAAAAGCAAATATATCAACAGGCTCTAGCTGGCTAGATCTTAAAAGCTGAATTAAAGGAATATATGCCTAAGAGATCAAAAGTGTTATTTGTTTCAACAGAGGTCACGCCTTACGCCAAGACAGGCGGATTAGCAGATATAGCAGGATCGCTTCCGCCTGTCCTTAAAGAGATGGGTTTAGATATTAGGGTAATCATGCCTAAATATAAAGGAATAGACATAAAAGCAGATCAAACCATGTTGAGCAATTCTGTTCCGCTCTATTTTATAGAAAATGACAATTACTACAAAAGAGAGTATATCTACTCTACGCCCGAAGGTGACTACCCCGACAACATGGAGCGATTTGCTTATTTCTGTAAAGAGACGCTTGGCAGGATTAAAAGAGAGGGTTTTAAACCGGATATCATCCATGCCAACGATTGGGAGACAGCCCTTATACCAGTATATCTTAAGACAATCTATGCAGAGGATGAATTTTTTAAAGATACAAAGACAGTATTTACAATCCACAATCTTGCCTATCAGGGTATATTTAAAGCTTCCCAGTGGAGTGAGACGGGATTGAGTCCTGAGTTATTTAATCCTGCTAAAGGACTTAAGCACTATGAAAAGATAAACCTTATGAAGGGAGCCCTTATATTTGCGGACCATATTACAACAGTAAGCCCTAGATATGCAGAGGAGATACAGGGCGATGAATATGGATTTGGACTTCAAGATGTATTAAGCTCGCGCAAGGAAAATATCAGCGGTATAATAAACGGTATCGACTATTTGTGTTGGGATCCAAGTAGCGACCCTCAAATACCCCAAAATTTCGACATCAACTCCCTAAATAAGAAATCTATCAACAAGCAACATCTTCAAACAGAGATGGGCCTGGAGATAGGCCGAGATATCCCGCTAATAGCTGCAATAGGCAGGCTGACAGACCAGAAAGGCTGGGATTTAATAGTTGAATCGATAGATGAGATATGCGAAGAAGATCTTCAGCTAATAGTATTAGGTGAAGGAGAGAAAAAGTATCAAGACGTAATGATGGAGATATCTAAAAAATACCCTCTTAAAATTTCAATAAACATAAAATTTGACTCTACTTTGGCAAAAAAAATATATGCAGCAGCCGATATATTTCTCATGCCTTCTAAGTTTGAGCCCTGCGGCTTAGGCCAGCTTATAAGCTATAGATATGCAACTCTACCTCTAGCTAGAAAGACCGGGGGGCTAGCTGATACTATAACCGATTACACTGAAGATAAAGCCCATGGAACAGGTTTTCTCTTTGAAGACTATAGAAGTAAAGATTTTCTTGATGCTCTAGAGAGAGCGCTGGACGTCTATAAAGACCGTAGAGCATGGAGAAACATCCAGAAAAGAGCAGTAAAAGCTGACTACTCTTGGAAGCATTCAGCTAAAGATTATGAAAATATTTACAGAGATACAATAAAAAGCTTGAAAAGAGATGCCTAAATCAAGTAAAATAATAATAGCAATAACTGGTGAAATAGGGGCAGGCAAAACTACTTATGCAGAAGAATTTGAAAAGCATGGTGCCCACCCAGTTTACACGGATGCAATAGCTCATGAGATTCTAAAGTTTGATGAAGTCAAATCCCTAATTGAAAAAAAATTTGGAAGAAATCTGCTTCAAGATAATGGAATCAATCCTAAGATGCTGGCAGATAGAGCATTTAAAGACAGGGTCAGCTGGCAAAGGCTCATTGATATAACGCATCCTTATATATTGAAAAAAACTAAAGAAATAATAGCTGAAAGTAGATCCGACTATTGTGTAATCGATGCACCGTTGCTCTTTGAATCTAAACTTGATAAAGATTCTGACTTTATAATACTTATTAAGGCTGATACTAGATTAAGAAAGAGACGGCTTGAAGGCAGAATGAACTGGGAAGAGGCTAAAAAAAGAGCTTCTTACCTTATACCAATAAAAGAGAAAGAACGATTAGCAGATATTGTAATAGATAACAACTCAAAAGAAAAAAGGAAGGTGAAAGAAAATGTCGAAAAAATCTTCAGAAGAATTAAAAGCAGAAGAAGTTAAGCAGCCTGAGAAGGTAGAGACCCAAAAACAAGAGAATGAGAGCAAGGAGGCTCAAGGCATAGAGAGAAAGCCGTCTCCTAAGAACAATAAGCTAGATATAGCACAACTGCAGCATATGGGAATGCCGGATCTCTTCAGCCTAGCAAAAGGTTTAAAGGTAAACGGGATATCGGGTCTTAAAAAACAGGATTTAATATTTAAGATCATAAAGACAAAAGCTATGCGAGAAGGTGAAGTCTCCGGCGAAGGCGTACTTGAGGTATTGCCGGATGGATTCGGCTTCTTAAGGTCTCCTAATTACAGTTATCTTCCTTCACCTGATGATATTTACATCTCTCCTTCTCAGATAAGAAGGTTTGGTCTTAGAACCGGTGATACCGTATCCGGTCAGGTTCGCCCGCCTAAAGACGGAGAAAAATACTTTGCCCTCCTTAAAGTAGAGGGGATAAATCATCAGAATGCCGATGATAGTGCTTATAGAATACCATTTGATAATCTTACTCCTTTGTATCCAAACGAACGATTCCTGCTTGAGACCGATCCCAGCGAGATAACAACGCGGATTATCGACTTAATTTCCCCTATAGGAAAAGGTCAGCGTGGACTAATAGTGGCACCGCCTTATAGCGGAAAGACAGTAATATTGCAGAAAATAGCCAATGCAATAAGTGCAAACTATCCCGAGGTGATTTCCATTATATTACTAATAGGGGAGAGACCTGAAGAGGTTACCGATATGGAGCGTTCTGTAAAAGGTGAGGTAATAGGGTCAACTTTCGATGAGCCAGCAGAGCGCCATATTCAGGTTGCAGAAATTGCAATGGAGAAAGCCAAAAGGCTTGTAGAGTCCGGGAAAAACGTTGTGATATTACTTGACAGTATGACCCGTTTAGCCCGTGCGTACAATACAATAGCACCTCACAGCGGAAAGGTTCTAACAGGTGGCATTGATTCCGGAGCCCTAGATAGACCTAAGAAGTTCTTTGGTGCAGCGAGAAATATTGAAGACGGAGGTTCTTTGACAATACTTGCAACTGCGCTTGTTGATACAGGTAGTAGGATGGATGATGTTATCTTTGAAGAGTTTAAAGGAACTGGAAATATGGAGCTTCAACTCGACAGAAATCTATTCCAAAAGAGAATCTATCCTGCAATAGACATTAGAAGGTCCGCCACAAGACGTGAAGACCTGCTTCTTGATCCTGATGAATTAAAAAGAATCTGGGTCTTAAGGCGGGTGCTGCATGATGTAAATAATGAAGAGGCAATGAAAACATTAATGGCTAAAATGAATAAGGCTAAGAATAATGTTGAATTCCTCTTAGGGTTGAATATCGATGCCGTAGAATCATCTGAATCTACTCTATAAAAGGAGATAAGTATGGAAGATATTGAAAGAGGTCATTTTACAAAAGAAGATCCTTGGCGAATATTCAGAATAATGAGTGAGTTTGTTGACGGATTTGAAACTCTCTCTGAGATTAAGAAAGGAGTTGCAATATTTGGCTCTGCAAGACTAAAGCCAAGTAATAGATATTATAAATTGGCTGAGGAGACTGCCTATCTGTTTACAAAGAAAGGATACTCTATTATAACAGGAGCTGGCCCAGGAATAATGGAAGCAGCTAATAAAGGAGCATCTAAAGCAGGAGGGCCATCCATTGGGCTTAACATTCTCCTTCCCAGTCAGCAGAAATGCAATAAATATGTTCAGACACCTGTTGAGTTCAGATATTTCTTCTGTAGAAAAGTTATGTTTGCAAAATATTCTAAAGCTGTTCTTATCTTTCCAGGAGGCTATGGTACTCTAGATGAACTTTTTGAATTCCTAGCATTAATTCAAACTGAAAGAATAGATAAGCTTCCTGTAATACTCATATCTAAAGAGTTTTGGGGTGGTGTAATAGGCTGGATAGAAGACAAATTACTCAAAGAAGATATGATAGAGAAGAAAGATCTAGCCATCTTTCATCTTGTTGAAAATGGGGAAGAGGCACTTAAGATAATTAAAAAATTTTATAAGTAATTCTTGTCCCAACAATTCTAACAATATAAACTATTTATTTGCAATAACTTAGCATTGATTGTGCAACTTTATAATAGTTTTAAAAAAACTTTTGTCATAGTTTGACATTTAGTTGCTTATGTGGTATAAATATTACAGGCAGAAAGATGAAGAGAGAAAAGATAATAAAAATTGCAACAGGAAAAGCGCTCTTGAGCATAACGCTTTTTATCTTTACATCTGCAAAAATCTCTAATGCCCAGATAGTGTTTGATGAGGGAGGACTTGGAGGAGGATTAAATATACAATCTGTTTACAATACACCGGTAAATGGTTATGGAATCGCTGATGTTAATAGCGGAATAGCATTACTAGAAACAGAATTAGATATTAGCTTGATACCTATAGCTAGCTTTGATTACTTTATGAATGATGCAAAATCTTTTAAAGATTCTATATATGTAGTGACCCCTCTTGATATACGCCCTTGTTATGATGCTGCTATTGAACAGAAGATTGGAGACTATAACATAGTAATAGATGCTTTAAGACCTAGAGAGGACTTTAATCGGGTAACAAAGTTACTTATGCTAAATATACTTGTTGCTCAGAGAAACAGATTAATAGAATTTCAAAAAGAGCTGCAATCTGTTCCAGCCCCTATGCATGAATCTTTAATCAAAGGAGAACTTGATGACCCAGAAGCATTTAATTATTTTATTGTTTTAGCTGAAAGCTTAGCAGAAGAGGTGGAGAACTGGAAAAATTTAAGTTATATAGAAAAAGAGGATATTAAGTCAAGAGCCATAAGTACGTTTGAAGAATTCAACATTTTAACAAATAACTGGTGTCCTGATAGTCTAATTACAGCAAAAAATAGTTTAAGTGGTGTACGTTTAAGCTGGTTTTTTAACTTTTTAGGTATATCAAAAGAAGACCCTAGCTGCTTAGATCAAATTAAATACTTTGAAACTACAGCAGAAGAGATGTTCAATTTATCAGAAAAAACAGATGAGATATATTTCAAACTTATCGATTTAGTGGAAAATACAAGAGAGGTTGTTTTAAATATTGCAGAAAACAGAATGGACCATGTAGAGATATCTATAAACTCTTTAATAGAAACAATTGATAGGTTAGATAGCATTGGTTCGGCCAATTATATAATTAAAGCGATGGAGGTAGAAATAAGAGAAGTGTTAGGAGAAATACATACAACAATAAACACTTTAGGAGATGATGGAACGTTAATGCAGCAATACCTGGAGTTAGAGACATTTTACAATAATAGATACAGCTACATCCCCCCAGAACAGAGCTCTTCTGTAGTTGAAACAGCGACAGTTGTTTATTCTACGGGCGGAGCGATGGAATGGCAATCAAGTAGTATAGTAGGGCAAGAATTGGCTACTGTTGTAGTAGGAGACCCTATAGGAGTTGAAACAGCGACAGTTGTTTATTCTACGGGCGGAGCGATGGA
>Ga0075122_10002792_pt1 | contig 11336 bp, 13 predicted proteins | sample AntAceMetag02UKB_FD_69790 | JGI IMG/M metagenome (GOLD analysis project Ga0075122, IMG submission 69790) | Saline lake microbial communities from Ace Lake, Antarctica - Antarctic Ace Lake Metagenome 02UKB | ecosystem: Environmental > Aquatic > Non-marine Saline and Alkaline > Saline | place... | reverse complement strand
TCGAATTCGATGGAGCAAGACAAAAACAACAAGCCTCCATCGCATAGTCGTGTTACTCTCGACTTTGTCGAATTCGATGGAGCAAGACAAAAACAACAAGCCTCCATCGCATAGTGGTATTGCACCAGACTTGAGATCTGGGCCCTTTGGGCACGTAGGTTCGATTCCTGCTGGGGGCGTTTAATTTTTACAAGAATTGAAAACCTTTTTCCAAAACGCTTATCAATAATTAATTCTTATTCCAAATATGAAATATAGTAAATTTACTAAATATCTTTTAATTCTTGTTCTTTTTTTGTTGATATTTTATCTTTTGTCTTCTTTTTTTCATTTTGAAATTGAACCAGTGGTAAACTTTTTTGATTCTCTAGGGCCATTTGCCTATATTGTATTCATCCTTCTCCTTATGACTGAAGTTGTTTTTGCTCCATTGCATCCCCTCGTATTTTATGTTGCGGGAGGAATTATTTTTGGTCCATGGATTGCGCTTCTTTTATCTTTGATTGGAGAAGGGATTGGTTCCACGATTGCTTTTAAAATAGCAAAGAAATATGGGAGAAATTTTGTAGAATCTAAATTCCCAAAGAAGAAACTTGAATATTTTGATCGGTTCTCTAAAAAATATGGTTCGCTTTCAATTTTCTTCTTAAGAGTGAATCCCATAACTTCCTCAGATGCTTGGACGTATATTGCAGGTATTTCAAAAATGAGATATGATAAATTCATTGTTGCTTCTCTCCTCGGACTTGCCCCTGCAATTTTTATTCAAGTTTATTTTGGTGAAGCGATAAAAGAGAATCCAATCCTAATGCAAATATTTGTGACGATTGCAGCAATATATTTTCTTGTTGCAATAGGAAGTATAATTTATCTTTCAGTTAAAAATAAACAAAAGGCTAAATGAGTTCTAATTCTTTGGGAAAGTTCTGTGAAAACATTTATGAATACTTGTTGTGATAACTGTTCATGCAAAGTTATCATACTAGACGAGATGGGCCATTAACTCAAGAAGAAATTGAAGAGAAATATCAGGGAGTTCAGGAAGAACTTCGAGAAGTTATTAAGTGGAAAAAAGAAGAGAAAACGAAATTAAAAGAAGATAAATTTAAAACTCATCAAGCAAAATCTGCTTGTTTGCGTGCTATGAAAAAAGTTGAAAGAAGAATGGGCTCTGTAGAGGGGATGATTGGTTATTGGAAAAATAGAGTTGAAGGAATGACTCATTTCAGAGCTTCGATTGAACTTAATGAGTATTGGGCTGGGTTGAAGGAGAAAGCTGAAAAGAAAGATCAAGAAAAATTTGATAAAGAAGTGCAGGGAAGATTGCCGAAGATTTTGAAGGGGAAATGAATTCCACGAAGTAGTTCGGGAATTTGTGGAGAAGTAATTAATATAAAAAACTTTATAATTAACAACACTTAAAAATATTAAAAAAAGTATAATTCTATGAGATATAAGTTTTCAGAAGTATTTGAAAAAAACCAAGATGGAAGTTTGACTCCAAAAAATACAATAAAAATTGGAGGAGTTATGCTGGGTGCAAAAAGCATTAGATTTACAAAAGGTGTAAAATTTGCAGGAATGGATATCTTCGAATATTTTGATCAGGATATAGAAGCTAATGAAAGAGAAGGAATATTGACAATAGAAGGCTTTTATAATTAAATGATAAATAAAAAAAGTTCTGGAAAATATGAAAAAGTAATTTTCTATAGAAAAGAAATTAAAAAAGTTCCAACAGTTGTTAGGTTCAGGAGAAAGGATGGATCAATTGCAGAAATTAAAACATACAAAAAAATTATTGTTCCGAAAAAAGTTGAATTTCTAAGGAAGAAAAGATGATAAATAAGATCTATTTTGATTCTTGTATTTTTATAGCTTTTTTTCATAAAAAACACAAGAATCACAGAATTGTAAAAAATTGTTTAGATTCGCTTAAGAATTTATTAGATTTGGAATGTTCATCTTCATATTGGGCAGTAAATGAAATGGTAAAAGTCTTGGTGAAAGAATATGATTATGCACAAAAAGAAGCAAATAAATTTGCTAAAAAAATCTATGAAGAAAATTCTTTAGGGGGGATTGAAATAAAATGGTTGGACGTTGTGGGTTCAAAAGAAAAATATTCCTTCAGAGAATTTTTTGATGTCGTGACGACTAAGTTATTAGAATCAAAAAAAGGTTTGCATCTTGCAGATGCAATCCATAGCATAATTATGATAAATAATGAAATCGAAAATATTTTAACCACAAACGGAGATGACTTCAAAGGATTAGAAACATTTATTCCAATTGAACCTAAAATGGTTTGTGCCCTTTTTGGAAAATAACTAACCAAACTCCTTCTCTGCAGCATCCAAAACTCTTGAATCAGGACTCAATAAATAAATATGATCTTCTTTGAATCTTAAACCACGATATATTTTTTGTAAAAATTCTCTTTTTGCTTTGTCTCGATAAAATTCCCAATAATATCTGGGATTTGTTTTCATTAGAATTTTCCAAAATGCTGCTTGAACGTTTGGATTTGGATACTTAGTAAAAACAATTGAATTGCATTGCTCTCCGGGAAAATCTACTCCTCTTGCATCTCTCGTGGAAAACAAAACATCCCTCGCTCCTGTTTTGAATTCTCTTAGTAATTTTCCTTCGTTGTCTTCTCCCTGCATTTCCCTGATTCTTTCACGAGAAATTAAATTCTGTAAATTAAAATCCTTCAATTCTTCTTCGCTGGGCAAATCCATGTATGCATTTATATGGACCAAGGTTGGTCTAGGCGCTTCTTCTAAACATTTATTCAGAGAACGCAGATAATCTTTTCTTGTGAATTTTCCACTTGAGAAATTTGAATATTTGCAATCCATTTCCAATCCTGTTTTTTTAATTTCGACTTTTCCTTGTTCGGTTGTTTCTGCATCGATTTTTTCAAATTCTTCCAATCCAAAAATCATTCTAAGAACATTATCTGAATGCAAGGTTCCGGACATTAAAACGATGACTTTGTTTTTATCCACTAACTGTTTAAATTTCTTAGCTAAATTTGTTGTTACAATTTGAACGGATAAATTTTTATCTTTCTTTGAAAGAGTAATATAACTTTCTTCCATGAATCCAATAAACATTTTTGCAGTTTCTAAACAATCAAATAGATAACTTTCGTCGTCTATTGATTTTAGCCAATCCTCTTTTAAAAAAATCTTTAGTATATCGTACATTCCTGTTAATTTTAATGAAATAATTTCTTGGTTCTCTATTGATTTTTCTAATCTTGGATCTCTTTTGAAATGTTTTATTAATTCCAAAAGTTCTTCAATTTTATCTTCATCTCCCTCACCAGCGCCCATTGCTTGAATTAAAGAATTTTGTAATCTATCGACATTTATTTTTCTTTCATTTGAAAAACTGTCTAGGAAATCATCACATTCATCAATTACTTCTACTTCAGTTTTTGGTTTTCTAAATAATGCTGTCTCTAGTTTATATTTTAATGAGTTGAAAACAATTACATCTGAATCTATATATGAATTAAATTGTTCATAAAAAGGGCAACCATTTTTTCTTTTGTATTGAATAAAGGACGTGTCACCTAATCCCTCGTAGTTTCTTTGTTTTACATTGTCTAAAACTTTAACTTCATATTTGGTTGGTAAAACTGGCGACCAGTAAGGACAAACTGGAGCAATGGACATTCTTTTTACGTCGCTGATTGAATTGAAACTCTTCGTATCTACTTTTTTGTTTTGTCTAAGATATTCTTTTATTTTTGGCCAATTGGCTTCTCTAATTTCTATCTTACAAGGAATTTGTGAATTTGCTGCAGATTTGTCATTGTTAAACTCTCTGTCTGCTTTTTCTTTTTTTGGTGCAAATATGTTGTTTAATTGTGAATTTACCTCTTTTTTTATCACAGGTATTGCATTTTTGTTATCTTCAAGAAATGTGCATTTATGATTTCTCCTCCCAGTTATTACAGATATTTTTAACTTCTCGCCATTATTTTTTAATAAATATTTACTCTCTTCATAATCTTTTTTGTATTGTGCTTGAAGATTTTTTCCAGGAACAACGATTGATGTTTTTCCAAGAACATTTGCTATGTTTAATGCAATTGCTGACTTTCCTGTTCCACAAACTCCATGAATAAAAATTATTTTTTGCCCTTCTTTTATTTTTTCTAGAACTTCTTTTACAACTACTTCTTGAGTTTTTCCGTTTGAAAAACATAAGGGTTTCAAAAATTTTTCATTTTGATAAAGATTCCATGTCATGAGTTAAGAAAATTAGAATAAGGTTATAAATTTTTAGGGTTATTATTTAATTAAGGAACTTTTAGGTTGATAAAAAACTTCATAATTCTTTCCTTTAATTCTAATTCTAGCACCATTAGAATCATTAAAGCAATTATTAATCATTTTATCTTCTAAACTTTTTCCAGGAACTTCCTTTGGACTTAAACCCCCAAGGACACTTCCAATTTTTGGAGCAATTGTAATTTTATTTTCAAATAGATTATTTGAAACAATTAATTCAGTTTTGCTATCAGTTGGGGCGAATAATTCATAATGATCCAAAAAAGTCCCATATTCTATTTTTAACATGTCAAATTCTTCTTGGTCTCTTGCCAAATATTTTACGAATACTTCTTCCATATTTTTTCAAAAAAAGAGGCATATTTAAAGATTTGTATTTGGAAAAGTTAAACTTCAAAAATAAAATAAAAAGGTGAAGTTTTGTCCAATTTTGCTTAGTAAAATTCTCCACTCCCTCTAAGCTTGATAAACGGTCGCCATAAGGGAAACAAAATCCACGTGGTGATTTTGTTTTAACGAAGGGGCTATTGCCTTTGAAAAGCGTGGATAAATTAATTACTTGAATAAATTATCCAAATAATGATGCTAATCCGTCTGCTGCAGCTGCTTTCTTTTCTTCTTTAGGTTTTGCTTCTTCCTTCTTTTCTTCTGCTGCCGGAGCTGAACCGCTCGTTGGGGCTGCTGAAACTAAACTAGCGTTAGCTAATTCAGAAGAAATGTCTACATCCTTAAGACTTGCCATCAATGACTTAACTTTCGCTTCGTCAACTGTAGCGCCTGTTGCTGCAACAACGCTTTTAACTGCATCTTCAGTAACTTCTTTTTCAAGCTTGTGCAATAAAAGTGCTGCGTATATGTATTCCATTTTTTCCTCCGTGTGATTTAATTTTGAATTTAATTAAAAGAACGATGCTGCAAAGTCTGCCTTTGGCTCTTCTTTCTTTTCTTCTACTTTAGTTTCTTCCTTGGCAGTATCTGCCACTTCTGTTAGAGCCTGAGCTTCAACTTCTGGTTCCCCAGTTATTACTCTAATTAATTTGTTTTCATAAGCTCCTGCTTTTTGAATCATTAAGGGGGTTGTTTGTGAATTGTAATAGCCAATTGATACTGCGAAAGGGAGTGCCTTCCCGTAAGCTTCTACAAGCGCAGCCCTAGTTCCTTCTACATCGATCTTTATATCTAAGTAGACCTTGTCTTCACTCGAATCATAAGAAGAGACTGGTGTAAATCCTATTGTGAAAGGTAAAATATTTAATTTTCCTAACATTTCTGCTGCTCCTTGACTTATTGCTTTTCCTTCCTGTGCAACAACTTTCGCTTCTTTAATTTCAATTTTTCCACCTTTGATCATAATTTGTATTCCTAAAGCGCCCAATTCTGAAATTGCTGGACCGGGAGTTAAATCTGTTGGACCTGCTGGAACTTCAATATCCATCGGTACAATTTGTCCAGTTTTTGCCTTTGCAGGGCTTTTGATTTTTAATAATTCTGCTGCCAAATCATATGATTCTAGGTCCGAAAATAAAACAGCTGTTGATCCTTTGAATTGATTTTTTAATTCTGATATCCCTTTCTTTCCCGCTCCCTCAATTGATCTAAAAAATAAATTTTTCTTGGGAAGTTTAACAATTGCTTTTCCTCTCAATTTTTTTGAAATCGATTGGTATTGGGATCCTGGAATATTTGAAATATCTGCCAAAAGAATTGTTTTTTTTGTTTTTAATAAATTTATTAATTCTGAAACCGCCTTCAATTTATTCTTTGGTATATTTTCTACTGCTTTGTGTTCCATTTTATCTTATCCTTATTTTTTGTGGTTTAGTCATAGTGAATTTTAATTCGACATTTTTTATGTTCTCTTTTTCCCTTGGAAGTGCTTTTATTAATTCATTGTAAATTGACATAATGTTTTCAATAATTTCTTCATCCTTCATGCTTTCTTTTCCAACTGCTAATTTCACACAAGATTCTTTTACTCTAATTTTTACACTTGTATTTATTTTAACCTTTAAATCAGAAATAGATTTTTCATCTGCGTTCAAAATAATTCCTAATTGAGGGGAAGGCATTTTTCCCGCTGGACCTAAAACTCTTCCGAAAGTTGTTGCGACTTTTGGCATTAATATTCCTTGAGCAATAAAGAAATCGTATTTTTTAACTAAAAATTTTAATTCTTTTTTATCGTTATATTTTTTGAATTCGTCTAAAGTAATTGTGTCTACAAAATCTGATTTTGATTGGAAGAATGCTGCAACTTTTTTTTCTTTTACTTTATGAGGAACTGTTACAAATAAATTGATTGGGTTTTTCTTGTGAGAATATTTTTGGAAATTTACAATTAAATCTATTGTTTGATTGAACTTTCTTTTCTTTTCTTTTCGAAGTTCTTCTAATGCTTGTTTTAATTGTTTTTCGAATTCCATTGTTTCTATTATCCTACTACAGGATGCGCCTGTTTCCAGAAAATGGAGTTTGGCGATGTAGTTTATCGGATATTAATTTTGAGTGTAATTGGTTTATAAAAGTTTTCTTTTACTCCACTGTCACGGACTTTGCAAGGTTTCTTTCAATAATTGCTTTTCCAGCATCCATTAATTCTTCATAATTTAAATCCATAACCTTTTCTCGACTTTCAACAGAGATGGCCCTTATTTGTTCAGCGTATTCATTTGAAATAGTAGAATTCAAACCTAAACTAGCCGCAGCATTCAAGATTTTCATTTGTGTTTTTAGAGCAATATCTTCTAATCCAGAAATATGTCTATTTTTTTCAAAAGGTATTTCTCTAGAATCTTCTTCTTTTTGAGAATAAGGTTTTCCATTCAAAATACTTGATAATTGGCCAGCAATACTTCCTGTTACATAATCTAACTTATTTTTATTTGTTGAGAATGCGAATCCAGCGAAATAGTTTATTTGTCTTTTTGCAAATTCTCTAAAACCTAATTCAATCTTCCCCGAATCGATTTCATATTTTGTCATAATTATTTGGGAGTAACAACGTTTATAAAATATTCGTTATAAATCTTTACTTTAAACCGGGATTCCCGGTAAATTGGAATAAACCGGGATTCTAGGGATTTTCTTTTATTCGACCGTCACAGATTTTGCTAGATTCCTCGGTTTGTCTACATCTAGTCCTCTGAAATCTGCAATATAATATGCTAAGAGTTGTAAAGCAACTACGTTCAAAATTGGAGAAAGTTCTTCAATTGTTTCGGGCACTTCAATCAAATGGTCTGCAAATCTTTTGACTTCTTCGTCTCCTGCGCTTACAATTGCAATTATTCTCCCGCCCCTAGCTTTGACTTCTTCGATGTTACTTAGTAGTTTTGCGGATAATTCTCCCTTTGTTGCCAAAAAAACAATTGGCATCTCCTCGTCAATTAATGCGATTGGGCCATGTTTCATTTCAGCGGCAGGATAACCTTCGGCATGAATGTATGAAATTTCTTTTAGTTTTAATGCGCCCTCTAGGGCCACAGGAAAATTTATGCCTCTCCCAAAATAAAGGAAGTTAGAACTATCTTTGAATTTTTCTGCTATCTGTTTTATCTTTTCTGCTTCTTCTAAAACCTTTTTTATTTTTTCTGGAATAAATTTTATTTCAGAAAGAATATTTTTTTCTTGTTCAAAACCTTTTTCTTGACGAATTAGAAGAGCCAACAAAACTAAAGCCATGACTTGTGAGGTGAATGCTTTTGTTGATGCGACGCCCGTTTCTGGTCCGGCATGAAGATAAATTCCTGAATCCACTTCCCTTGTAATTGTTGAACCCACGACGTTTACTATTCCCATTGTTTTTGCCCCTTTCTTTTTTGATTCGTGAATTGCTGCTAATGTGTCGGCAGTTTCACCTGATTGGGATAATGCAATCATCAAATCCCCTTCTTCGATCAATGGATCCCGATATCTAAATTCAGATGCATAGTCAACAACTACTGGAACTTTTGCATACTTTTCAATCAAATATTTTCCGATTAAACAAGAATGCCAACTGGTTCCGCAAGCAGTTAAAATAATTCTTTTTATTTTTTTAAAATCAATATCTAAAGTTAATTTAATATTATCCTCGGTTGTTCTGCCCCTCATTGTATTTTGAATAACCTCGGGCTGTTCAAAAATTTCCTTCAACATGAAATGTTTGAAATTTCCTTTTTCCAATTTTTCAATAGTCCATTTAATTTCATGAATACTTTTGTCTACAGTTTCCCCAGTTAATTTTTTTATTTGATAATTGTCTTTTGTTAAAATTGCAATTTCATTATCATTCAAATAATTTATTTTGTTCGTATATTCTAAAATAGCTGGAATATCTGAAGCGATAAACATTTCATTATCCCCGACGCCAATTATCAAGGCAGATCCCCTTCTTGCCGCAATTATTTTATTTTCTTTTTTCGATAGAACACAAAGTCCGAAAGCGCCTTCAACAAGATTTAATGCTTTGGTTATTGCTTCTTCCAAGTCTCCATCATAAAATCTTTCTATTAAATGTGCCAAGATTTCTGAATCTGTTTCAGAACTTATTTCATGCCCTTCTGAAATTAAAATTTTTTTTAATGATTCATAATTTTCAATTATCCCGTTGTGCACTATTGCGATTTCTTTTTTGCAATCAAAATGGGGATGAGAATTTGTTTCGTTTGGTTTTCCATGTGTTGCCCATCTTGTGTGAGCAATTCCGATTGTGCCTTCAAAATCAGAAAAATCTATTGCATTTTCTAATTCGGAAATTCTTCCTTTTTTCTTTTTTATTTCTAAATTGCCTTTTTCTAAAACGCAAATTCCTGAACTGTCATATCCCCGATATTCTAATTTTTTTAGACCTTCAATTAAAATTGGAACGCATTTTTTCTCTCCTATATAGCCAATTATTCCGCACATTAAAAAGAAAGGGGGCGGAAGTATTTATTGTTTTATATATTCTAGATTGTATAGAGGCAACAGCATATCTGAATAAATTGTACGTGATCTATCAAATTTTTATTCTCTTCACATATTCTTTCCATTCTTTATGATTCTTTATCCTTTTTGTGGCTTTTTTAATTTTTGAAATCGTATCTTCGATTTGTCCTACGTGAACTTCTTTATCAAAAACAATTCCTAACAATGCACTTACAGAGTTATCTGAGTAAGAATTTCCAGAATAATTTATCTTGAAATTGTTTGAAATGTATATTTTATAATTCTCACAAACCCAAGAATTGCATACTGGACTTCTTAATTTTTCTATTGCACAACCTGAATCAGCATGGTATTCACAAGTTCCGGTTTGACAAAAATTTTCTTTTAAGTTTTCTAATTGCCTTTTTGGAAATTCATCCCAGAAGTTATTTGTTACTTTGAAAAATGAGTCTAGACCAAAATGAAAATCATAAAATTTTCTGGAGTTGTTATGGCAACATCCTTCATTTCCTGGAGCAACAATATTCCTAATCCCCCGTCTCCACCCTACAACTGCTTCTTCTTTTGAAAAACAATGATCATAACAAAAAGTGGTGGAATTAAAAAATTCTTGAAGAGAATTTTCTACTTTTTCATATAACTTAATCCTTTCATCAATAGAAAGATCGTTATTTTTTTCTTTAGTGATTGTTTCCAATGGGGACTTTTTTGTCATAACTTTCTCAGGGTAACAAGTTTTATAAACTTTACTTGCATAAATTTTTTGTAAGTCGAGTAGCTAACTTTCGGGATCCTGGCATTAAATTGTCAAGAAATGTTTTATGATTTCTGGATTCTGAGGAAGGTCCGCACTCCCACATTATTGTGGCAAAGTTACCGAGGAAACCTCGGGTGTCGTGAGGCACAGCTCTGCTACAGAAACGACACAGTTCGCTTTGAGTTATGATCCTTGCGGTAAACTTCGAAGAGCGAGATTTGATGAAACGAGCACCTTAACTGGAGCAAGGGTAACAATTGTACGCCCGCTTAGTTGGATGTTAGCATTTTCCGTCTGTAGCCATTTGGATGCAGGGAAAAACAGAACGTGGCCTATTCTCGACTTACACTTTTTATTTTATGGGAATTAATTCATGATGATTTTAAATAAAATTTTTTTGAAGAATTATCCTCTTAAAACTTCTCTTAACTCTTTAACAAAATCGGTTGTATCTATAAAATAATTGGGGTATGCTTTTTTCAGGTCTTTTGCAGCATTTACACCTACAAGGACAATGTCATAATCTTTTTGATCCTTATACTTCTTCTCTAGATTAGCATATTCTTTAGTTGCTTCTTGCTCTTGTTTTTGTTCATATGTTTGGATAAATAAATCTTCTCTACCAATATCTAACTCCAATAAGAAAAATTTTGCAGTACTATTTTTTAATTGCTTATCGTCGATTAATCTTAATGCGTCGCTCCATTTAGTCAATTTATTAATGACATCTAATTCTTTTTCCCATTCCCTTATTTTAGAATAAAGTTCATTTTTATTAGTTGGCGTTCCATTTACAACGGGACAATTTTCTTTGATTGCAAAAGCAGAGCTCACCATCTTAAAAAACTCTGCCCAATCTGGTTTGCCCTCGTTAAGTTTTAATGATTGTCTTGTAAAAAAATCTACTGTTTCAACGGCGGTCGCCCAGAGATGCTGGAGTTTTGTTCTTATTTGTATTTCAATTTTTCTTCCATTATGTATTTTTTTTTCTTTGTCGCTTTCGAATTCATAAACAACATGAAAACTTCTGTATCCGTCGCTTTTGGGATAGGTGATATAATCATTGGATTTGAGGAAATTATGTCTTAGATTTCTTCCAGCAATATAGAGCTCGAAAAGTTCTTTTGCAGTGGAGTGATTTTTTACTACAACCCGACATCCAGCAATATCTTGAATTTGAAATAATCTTATTGAAGAATTATTATCATAAATTCTATTGAGTTTTTTTATGACTGATGAAACTCGTTTTAATCTTTGGGAAACTAGGGCATTCTTATCTTTTCTTAGAGAATTATTTTTTAAGTTTACTTGGAATACGTGTAACGGATAACTATGTGAGGCTCTGAAATTATCTAAAATTT
>Ga0075122_10002791_pt1 | contig 11340 bp, 16 predicted proteins | sample AntAceMetag02UKB_FD_69790 | JGI IMG/M metagenome (GOLD analysis project Ga0075122, IMG submission 69790) | Saline lake microbial communities from Ace Lake, Antarctica - Antarctic Ace Lake Metagenome 02UKB | ecosystem: Environmental > Aquatic > Non-marine Saline and Alkaline > Saline | place... | reverse complement strand
AAATGTGAAATAAGAGAAATAACGTCTAAAGAGGCAAGAGAATTCTTTGACAGTAATCATTTACAAGGATACTCTGAATCATCTATACGATATGGTGCTTTTTATGAAAACAAACTTATAGCATCAATGACATTTAGTAAACCAAATATATCAAGAAATGTAAAAGTAGAAGACGATGTGTATGAATTAAATCGATTTTGTACAAAATGTGGTTATAGGGTTCAAGGTATTGCATCAAAGTTATTTAAGCACTTTTTGAATAATGTTTACACAAAGAAAGTTTATACTTATTCAGATAGACGATGGTTTGATGGTAAAGTTTATGAGATTTTAGGGTTCAGTAGAATAAAAATAAATCCACCATCTTATTGGTATGTAAAAAATAATAACTACAGACGTTATCATAGATTTAATTTCAGAAAAGGTGTCTTAGATAAGAAATTGGAGAAGTTTGATCCAGAACTAACTGAGTATGAAAATATGTTAGCTAACCATTATAGAAGAATATGGGATTGTGGAACAATCAAGTATGAATTAAACAACCAACAGAGTGAGCACGTGATGCCTTATGTTTGAAAAAGAGATAGATACGTTAGAGTTCATATGTGATAGTTCAGTTGTGTGTGATTTTTTCAGACCGCATGTTTCAAAAAATATCATGAGGGGTGCTCTTGAGTTGCTGAAAAAACAAAACAAAGTAATAAAAGACTTAGAACAAAGGATTGATAAATATGCCATTGAGTGAATTAACAAAAACAGGAAGTCCGGTAGCCGATGCCCCAACAACAACTAAAGATATGGAAGCTATGTGTGAATGGGAACTCGGAGATGATGAGCCTAAAGGAACACACGCTAAAGCAAACATATGGGGCAAAGAACGTAGAAATGATATGAGAAACCCGCCTGTATATGGAGATATATACATAGATACAATAATCTATAAAGGCAACACAATTGGAAAACAATTGGCAAAAGTAATAGGAAAATAGGAGATTAATAACATGGAAGAGAAATGTAAACTTTGTGGAAGCAAGTTTAAGAGATTGAGTCAACATGTTCGTGTAAAACATTTAATGACAATGGAGACTTATGACGCACTGGATAGTAAAACAAAAGAGAAGACAGGAGAGCCTATCTCAGATGTGATAGCAAAAGAATTAGATAAACCAGTTGTTGTTGAGGATGTAGCAACTGAAGATAGTTCAGAAGAAGCAACAAACAATGAACATGTAGAACTATCAGATGATTCAGAACTCGGAGAGATGTCGGAAGAAGAGGCAACTCAGGTTGTTGTTGAGGGTGAAAAAGACTCAACAGTAGACAGCAGAACAGATGCTATTTGGGAAGAACCAGATAGCAAATTATCACTGAAAGAGTTTTTGAAGGAGATTGGAATATCTGAAAAAGAATTAAGAAATTTAGTAAAACGATATCTGTCTGGATCAGAAATTTCAAATAAACAAACAACTAAAAGTAGAGAAGAAATTGCAGAAAATTTAGCTAAACAATTTCTTGATAGAACTTTAGTTAAGACAAATGATCTGTATGTTGCCGGTGCTCTTACTGATAAATATGATTATAAGTGTACTAAGGTTATAGGTAACAGGGACAAAGACGGAAATGTTAAATCCAAAACTTGGGTTTTAGAGAAGAAATAGAGAGTCAAAAGTGGCTAGGGTAGCTCCCAAAAAGGAGGAAACTCTCACCTCCCCGCCACTTTATATAGGGAAGAGAGAAACTATAGGGAGGAGTTTGTTATGAGAAAGATATCTTTTAAGGAAATATGTAAGTATGTCGAGGATTTAGGAATAGGATACAAGATAATAAGTCCTGAAAGTGATTATAAAAGTACTTATGTTAACATAATGATGAGATGTGATAAGGGACATGAGTATTCAGTAAGAATTAGCAATTTCAAGACTGGAAAAAGATGTCCTGTTTGTGCTATTGATAAAAGAGGTCAATCTCAGAAATTAACAATAGAGTATGTCAGACAAAAGATAGAAGAAGCTGGATATAAATTACTATCAACTGAATACAAGAATGCTTATAGTAAATTGGAAATTGAGTGTGATAAAGGACATACCTATAAACAACAGTGGGGAAGTTTTAGTGTAGGACATAGATGCTCTGTGTGTGGTAGTATAGAGAGTATTAAAAAAAGAACATTTACAATAGAGCGAGTTAAAGAACGCACTAAAACAATAGCACCAGAATATGAATTACTCTCAACTGAGTATGTTGGTAATAACACCAAACTCGATTTCTTGTGTCCTGATAATCACAAATTCAGTATGACGTGGGCAAATTTCAGTAGAGGACAGAAATGCCCTGTGTGTGCAAATGTTATTAGAGGAGAAAAACGTAAGACTGTAACAATAGAGTTTGTTAAAGAATATGTAGCAAAATATGGATATAAGTTAATATCTACTGAATTTGTATCTGCTTTAACATATTTAGAATTAATTTGTGATAAAGGTCATGAAGTTTCAATTTCTTGGTGTAATTTTAAAAAAGGGCATAGATGTAAATATTGTTCTTTAGATGGAAGAACGAAATATAAAAGTAGTACAGAAAGAGATAATTATCATAGTTACAGAGAGTTTATTGAGAGATTATCAAACTCTAATTACTGTGAATATTATTATCAGATAAACCCTGATAAACTTGAACGAGCTTATGATAAATATCACTTGGATCACATATACTCAATCATAGATGGATTTGAAAATGGTATACCAGCAGAAGTATTAGCAAATCCTAATAATTTACAGATGCTATGGTATACGGATAATATAACTAAACACGGACGTTCGGATGCAACTGTTGATGAATTGTATTCTGGATACAATAATAATTTAAATAGGATTCATACAAAACAGGTATGATATCATTTAAAATATCCCAGTTTTAAATGTACCTAAACTATGTAAGGGGTTGATATCATTGGGAAATTCACATTTCAAAAGTAACGTAATCGGATTTGATCAAACGCAGACAATTACAAACTTTTTATCACTTTCCATTCCAACAATCGTTTGTAACAGTTTAACAGCAACATCGTTGGATTTCAGCACCGTAACGGCCAGCAAGGTGGTAGCCACTACGGGCGATTTCGATACAATAACAGCAAATACCATAACAGCTACAACTCTTAATACTGACACACTGCATTACAATACACTAACTGCTAGTAATTTTGTAGCTACAACTGTTGATATTGATACAATGACTGTAAATGATGCAACAGCTACAACTTTAATTATTGGTACTTCCATAAGATTAGGAACCAAGAAATATTTACTCTTTGGTGATTATGTAACTGAAGCAAGTATTGTTTCTGATTTACAAGGTGTAACAGCCTCACCTGGTAGTTTGTACTTTGGTACAGATCTCTGGATTATGGATGGCAGCGCAACAGCTACAACTTTAGCAATTAATTAATAATTAAACAATCGATGCCCCTACTCAGGGGCATCATCTTACCTCAAATAAAATTACTCTGTATTATACGAACTGATCTGACCTGATATAACTAATCCTGAAGCGATAACTGATGCAGAATATGAAACAATTAAGGAGTGATTACCAATGTCGATAATGTCTCAAAGTAGCAGGTGGTTTTTTGATGGACACACCGTTACTGCTACATCTAACTATATATATGATAGTACAAATGCTACATCTGATGAATCTGGTATAATTCAAGCCAAAACTGATTTCACTGTGGTTCAGGTAGGAGTGTCGGCTCTCGCCGCTTCCTGTTTGAATTACAGGATTGAGGGAAGGTTCGATACAGTGGACAGGTGGGCTGAGATTTATGCTAAAGAAGTTGGTGCGACTACAACTATAGATGAATTGATTTTTGTTACTGAACAGGTGAAGGAACTTCGTGTTGGCGTTAAGGCTGGTAACGAGGCAACTCCGAATACGTTCTACGCAGGAGTATGCCTGAGCGAGGTGAAATAATATGTTACGAAACGTATTCAGTACAAAATCAATAAAGTGCTTAGAGAACATGCTCAATGAGGATTGTTCCATCAGTGTTAAATCTTTAACAGCTACAACTGGTGATTTTGATACGTTGACTGTTAATCATTTGACAGCAACAACATTAGATTTCAGTACGATAACAGCTAGTAATTTGGAAGCAACAACTGCTGTAATTGAAACATTAGATGTTGGAACATTAACTGCTGACAGTATAACAGCTACCACACTTGATTTTGACACATTATCTGTTGATGATTTAACAGCAACAACTGCTGACATTAGTACATTAACTGCTAGCAATTTAGCTGCTACAACTGCTGTAATTGATACGTTGGATGTTGGAACATTAACTGCTGACAGCATAACAGCAACTACTCTTGATTTTGATACGTTATCTGTTGATGATTTAACAGCAACTACTGCTGATATTGGAACACTGACAGCTAGTAATTTGGAAGCTACAACTGCTGTGATTGATAATCTAGACGTTAATACTCTAACTGCTAGCAATCTAACAGCTACAACTGGTGACTTTAGTACACTTAGTTCCTCAACAGATCCAGTAGATGCAAATGGTGTTGGTGACAGAGGATTTAATGATGCTCGCTATTTGCTGGAATCCAATAATCTTAGTGATGTAGTCACGCCTGCAACAGCCTTTACGAATATAAAACAGGCTGCGACAACTTCGGTAACAGGCGTTGTTGAAATTGCAACCAATGCCGAAGCCGCAGCATTTACGGATGAAACAAAAGTGGTAACTCCTGAAAGCCTTGGCTATGTGTTGGCAGGGTTGTTAGCTTCCGGTGTTGAGTGGGACGAAGACAATTCAAGTCCTACACTAACAAGAACGGGTGCTTTAGCAGGTATAGCCGCAGCAGCTAGCCCAGGTAATGCATGTTTGCCTATCCATTCAGCAATGAGACGATGTATTCTTAGCGATGCCGGAGAAGTAGTATATTATCTTGGAGCTACCGATAGTACTAAGAAAGAAGACGGCTCGACTGCTTCTGTATTAGACGGCACTGATGGACAGGTCATGGTTGAGATTCCGAAGTTTGCTTTCAAATACTCATATAATGCGGCTATTAATGTTCATTCGTGGAGTATATCCAGTGTATTGCTTCCAGGTTACGAATGGCATCCAGCATTTTTTAAGGATGGCGCTTGGGTGGATCATCGCTACATAGGGGCCTATGAAGGAATAGGCTACGATGATGGAACAAGCGCTTACTTCGATGGAGATGATGCAGGAGACACACATACTCAGTGGCCAGGTGGGACGGGGATTGACGTTGGTAATGACAAGCTTGGAAGTGTAAGTGGCTTTGCACCTTTAATGAACGAGACAAGAGACGAATTTAGGTCGATTGCCTTGAACCGAGGCACTGGTTATCGGCAACAGGATTTCTATTTGGTAAGTGCCATTCAGTTACTCTACCTCGTTGAATACGCCTCGTTTTACAGTCAGGATGTTATCGGAATGGGGCGAACGGAATTAACCGGAGGCACTTGGGCAAAGGACAGTTACATTGGTGTGACCGGCAAAAGCAATGCTGATGGTAACGCCACGGCCAACACTGGCGGAGATACAAACGATTCCTATATGTCTTACCGAGGCATCGAGAATTTTTACGGCAATGTGTGGAAGTGGGTTGACGGCTTTAATGTCAACGGTAATATTCCTTATGTCTGTAACACGGAAACAGATTTTGCCGACGGTACAGCAGCAGCATATACTAGATTAACTGACACCGGCGGCAGCGGGATAACGCTAATAAATGCTAATGGCTATCAAACTACACTGGAGCAAACAAAAGGAGGGTTTTTACCGTCAGCAGTGGGCGGGAGCAGTTTGACTTATATTACTGATTATTATTATCAGTCAACCAGCTGGCGGGTGGCGGCGCTCGGTGGGGATGCTGATAGTGGGGCGGATGCGGGCTTCTTTGATTGGGCTCTTATTAACGCCTCTTCTGATGATAGTGTGAGTATCGGGTCTCGGCTTTGCTTTTAATTTTGTGAAAAATGAACAAAATTAGGTAAATCTTAAATAATTTAACAGGATTATTATGTCTCAGCAGGTAGCGAAACTCAGTGGGAATGCTAATAATGGAGCGAATGCAGGCTTCTTTTATTGGAATCTTAATAACACCTCTTCTAATGATAATGTGAATATCAGGTCTCAGCTAAGCTTATTTTAGAAATGAAGACAAATTTATACAACATAATAACCCTTGCCTCTTGGCAAAACATAAAGCAAACCTCATTACGAGTTGGTAGGTTAAGTCTCGAAGACTTGGAGGTGAAATAAGCAAATGAAAAGATATGGTAATCTATATCCTAAAGTATATAATATGGATAATATTCGTATGGCTCATAAGAATGCTAGAAGGGGAAAAAAGCATTATCGAGAAGTCAAGCAGGTTGATGCTAATCCAGAAAGGCATTTCAGACGTATTTATTACATGTTGAAAAATAAGTCATTTCATAATTCAAAATATAAAGTTTTTAATCATTTTGATGGTGGCAAAATGCGGGAGATATACAAACTTCCTTATTTTCCTGATAGAATAATCCATCATTGTATTATGCAAGTTACTGAACCTATTTGGGTAAAAACGCTTATTCCTAATACTTTTGCTTGTATTAAAGGCAGAGGTATCCATAAAGGCGTTGAAAAGTTAAAAGAAGCCCTTAGAAATGATGATGAAACCAGATACTGTTTGAAATGTGATGTTAAGAAATTCTATCCTTCTGTGGATCATAACATTCTAAAAACTATGATAAGGAAGAAAATTAAAGATCCTGATTTACTGTGGCTATTAGATATTGTAATTGAATCAGTACCTGGTATTCCAATAGGAAACTATTTAAGCCAACATTTTGGTAATCTCTATTTGTCAGGTATTGATCATAAGATGAAAGAATTAACCAAGTGTAAATATTATTTTAGGTACTGTGATGATATTGTAATCCTCCACCATGAGAAAAAATATCTTCATGCTGTAAAAGACAAACTTATTCTGTATTTAAAAGAGTTGAAGTTGATATTGAAGGAAAGTTGGCAAGTATTTCCGGTTGATTGTAGAAGTATAGACTTCCTTGGATACAGATTTTATCATGGATATACCTTATTAAGAAAAAGTACAACAATAAAGTTTAAAAGAAAAATGAATATGGTCAAAAAGTGCTATGGAAACATGGAACCAATTTCAATAATTAGTGTTGTTATGAGTTACTATGGTTGGTTAAAACATGCTAATTGTCTTAATTTAACACGAAAATACATTGATTGTGATATCCAAGATATAATTCGTGAAATTTGCCAACAAAATAAAATACATAATCCATTAATATCAGCAATGATATAGGAGATTTCATAATGAAAAAACACTATCAAAAAAACTGCTTAATCATTGCCATAGCCTTCGGGCTAATCACTGCCATCGGAATTTGCTTCATGAGCTGCGGCTCAAACTTCTACTGCCCTGAAACAAAATATCTGAAACAAATAGAAGCAGAAAAATATATTCCAGGCATAAATGATTGTGTAGATAAATCTATGAAGTATTCCCTGTATCTAGATAAAAAAGGTATAGAAAACAGGGTTATGGGAGGATTTCATAATAACGAACAGCATACTTGGGTTGAGGTAAAAAAAGATAATGTATGGTATATGGTAGATCCTACTTTTGAAGGATATGATGGGTTTCCAGTTGAACAATATACCAATAGAAAGAGACACTATGTTTATATTGGCCCGAAGATTGAAGGACTTAAATCATATAGATATAAGATATTCTGGGATGAAAATATACCAGATTAAAAGAGGATAAAACTTATGAGTGAGTTACAAAAAAAAGTAACTTCAGAAAGAGCAAAAGGTAATAAGTATAGATTGAATAAAACACCAGGTAATAGAAAATATAATGTAAATAGTAATTATTTCAATAATATTGATTCAGAAGAAAAGGCATATTGGTTTGGTTTTATTTTAGCTGATGGTGGAGTTGTAATAAATAATGGATATAAATTTCAATTAATATCTATAGATAGAGATCATATAGAAAAATTAAAAAATTGTATTGAGTATACGGGTGATGTAAAAACATATAAAACTGGATTTCATTATTTGTATATAAGTGAAAAAAAATTTGTTATTAATCTGTGTAAAAAAGGTATTATACCAAGAAAAACACAACATGTTGTTTTCCCAGAATTTATACCAGATGATCTTCTTAACCATTTTATAAGAGGATATTTTGATGGTGATGGATGTATGTATGTATCTACTGAAACTAAACATCATAAGTTGTATTTTAATTTTTCTATGTTAGGTACTAAATCATTTTTAACAACAGTTAGTGAAGTATTAAAAGATAAATGTAATCTAAAATCTGCATCTGTAAAGTTTGTAAAAAACAGTAATATATGGTCTTATGCAAGAAGTATGAATCAAGCAGATAAAATATGTAAATATTTGTATAATGATTCTTCTGTGTATTTAGAAAGAAAGTACAGTAAATATATTAAATACTTAACTATAAGAGAAGGTAATAAAGCATGTCTATCTACAAGACCGGCAACACACGTGTAAAAGTTGGCAGTTCCGAAGTAGTTGGAAACAGCAGTGTTGATTTTGTGACTAATGTTGATTCTGGTGATCTGTTTAAGCTTAAATCAAAAGCTGCATTCTTTGAGGTTTCATCTATAGAATCAGCTACCAATTTACAGTTGACAGCCAGATACTCCGATTCAGATTATAACATTAACGCAACTGGTGAGGCTTTAGGAACAGCTAACAATGTAGCTACTGTCTATAGTGGCACACTTGACCATAATCCTGTATTATTAAACAATCTAGTAATTACAGTTAGTGATATCAGATTTGTAGATAATGGTGGTGGATCTCTATCAGGCACAAACGCTGAGGGAACTCACTCAGGTTCTATAGATTATGATACTGGTGTTTGGGATATTGATCTTACAGCTACACTTTCTGTTGGGGCATCTTATGTTATTACAGGATCTTACGTATATGGTGATACACTAAATTCAATGTCATATCAGATAGTTACAGACTTCACACCTAATTATGACTTTCCTGAACTAAGTTTGAACGATTCCAACTTTCAACATGTTTATACAAAAGCTGTCAGAATGATTGATTCTGAATTAAGAGAACTTGGTGCATCATCTATTACTGTAAACAGTTTGACGGCAACTACATTAGATGTATCTCAGGATATTACTATAGCAGCTACTCCTTATGGATATGTGTTACAGTCAGATGATGGAAGTTCATGGAGAATAACAATTACAAATACTGGTACTGTTGTAACGGCTACATTCTAGTATACATAAATATAAAATAAAGGATGAGTGAATATGAATGGTGGATACTGTGATGAGCATAAAGTGATGATAAGTAAAGGTGATGGTTCCTGTGCAAAAATTGATAAATTGCAGGAAGAGATTGATGAGAGGCTGTGGCCTGAAGTCGATACTAAATTGAAGACAAGAAATGCATTGATGCTATTAGGTATATTTGTGTCTGCATTATTAATATTTGTGGGTGGTCAATTTACCGTATTGTATAACCAGGGCAATAGCACGATTGAACAAATGGGAGAAATAAATGAGAAGGTTGAAGAGTTAAAAGAGAATATAACTGAAAAGATACATAATATTTCTGTAGAACAGGCAGTGCTTAATAAAACTGTAGAGACATATATGAATGGGAAAAAATAAATATGCCGGTAATGAGATGTAAAAAGAATGGTAAGTCAGGTTGGAAGTGGGGAAGGCAAGGCCATTGCTACGTAAGCAAGAACGCCAAAGAGCTTGCTGCCAGACAAGGTAGGGCAATTCATGCTCAAAAGAAATAGTATATATTGAACCTAACTAAAGGCTGTCACTTGACTTTTAATTCAAGTATGCTTTTTTAGTTAAACATCATAGGATTGCAAATCAATAGGGAAAAATAAAATGGAATGGAACAAGTTTTGGATTTTATGGAAGCAGAAGTTATTAAGAAATGTTTCATCATTAAAGTTTCAATTGCTAATAATGATCTTATTACTAGTTGTTGTTGGAATGTGGACAGGAAGAATATCAGATATTGTGGGTTGCGGATTACTGGGTGTGAATTTTGTTACGCTAGCAGGAACCAGAATTTATGCAAAAACCAAGCTTAAGGAAGATGAGGACGAAGAATATTTCACAAGAGAAAGAGACTGGTATAGAAGTAAACATAGAGATAATGATAGAGACAGACACAGAGATAATGATAGAGACAGGCATAATAGAGATGACAAAAAAGATAGATATGATAGAAATAGGAAAGATAGACATGATCGTGATATAGAAGGAATAATCAATGAGGACTAGCACTCTATTCAAAATAATGGGCATAACCCTGTTTATAATATTAATTACTATAGGAGCCTACGCTTCCTACCGAGCTATTGATAACACATTCAGGAAATATTCTTCAGAAGCAATAGAGTCTCAAGTTGTGAGAATAGCTGGAAATATAATATCAAAACAGATTGAGATAAACAATAGGGCGTTTAAGGATGAGCTAAAAAATGTTAGCAGGGCAATAACGAGCTTAGTCAAAGATAGAGATCAGCGTATAACAGATATTGGTATTACTGTAACTAAGTTAAAACAGACTGTTAATAAAATAAAAGAGTCTGATCATATATACAAAAAAGATAGTTTGGCAGACCATGAGTTTATCATAATCAGAAACAAAGACGCAAATGGGGTAGAATTCCCCATAGCGTGGGCTATGTATCACCCGAATAAAACTGAAAATGAAAGATGGAAAACCGGCACTTATCCACTAGAATTAAAAAGCAGAATAGTCATGTCGGAAAATGAAGACCGATCTGACAGTGCTGTTGAAGTCTGGTTTGAAAATAATAAGATGCAGGAAACTAAAGGCAAAAAGTTTCCACTTAATGTTTCAGAAGTAAGATGGGTCAGAAAAGAACTGAGTGACAGTTTCAGATTTAATCCAAAACTTGGTTTAGGCTTCATCTCAGGTATAGGGGATATATACCCAACACTGTCCTTGAGTGCTTTCACATATGGTAAATCAAAAACAGATATTACTTGGAAATTTCTAATTGCTAGTATAGGAAGTAATAGTGAACATGTTAATTTGGGATTCTCCCCAATCGAACACAATATTGGAAAGTATGTGCCGATAATACAAAATGCATTTATTGGCCCTTACATTTTTATGAATGAATATTTAGAATACAACTTTGGAGCAGGAATATCCTTGCTCTTTTAATAGTGAGGTATTAGATGGATAAATTATTTATTGAAAGT
>Ga0075122_10002787_pt1 | contig 11358 bp, 14 predicted proteins | sample AntAceMetag02UKB_FD_69790 | JGI IMG/M metagenome (GOLD analysis project Ga0075122, IMG submission 69790) | Saline lake microbial communities from Ace Lake, Antarctica - Antarctic Ace Lake Metagenome 02UKB | ecosystem: Environmental > Aquatic > Non-marine Saline and Alkaline > Saline | place... | reverse complement strand
TATTTATTTGTAATATTCCATCAATATCCACTCCGCCTGCTGCTGCTTGTATAGTAATTGCATCATCAAGTGCTTCTCCACCTGCTATGTCAACTCTACCTGCTGCACTAGAAAGAGTAAGGTCAATTCCTGCTCCACCTACTGAGAAATTGGAAGCTGCTGCACCATCTAGTGATATAGCACCTGTAGAATCCATGATTGTTCCTGCTGTGCCAGAGTCGATATCTATGCCTCCGCCTGCATTTGCAGATACGATATTTATAGCGTCAGCACTCGCAACGCCACCAGAGATAGTTACTCCTCCAACATCAGATAGAAGACTAACACTAGCTACGCCTGTTCCTTGGTCAGCATGAATCTCGATAGTTTCTGCTGCTCCGCCGTTTGCATGTAAATAAATTGCTTTTGCTGCTGCTTCTGTTGCTACTACGTTTACTGAACTTCCAGTTGCTGTAATATCAATATCTTCGCCTGCTGTTCCTGTAGCCGATATATCTATTCCTCCAGCGCTTGCTGTGATTGTAACCGCATCTGCTGCGTTTTCTGAAGCTGAAATATTTACTGATGAGCCAGTTGAAGAAATGTCTATATCTTCGCCTGCTGCTGCTCCAGCTGCCACAATGTCAATTCCTCCAATAGAGGAAGTAATAACAATTGAATCTGATGCGGACTCTCCAGCTGTAATGTTTACTGATCCTGCTGTACATGTGACATCAATGTCTTCGCCTGCTGCACCCGCTGCTGTTACGTCAATTCCTCCAGCACTAGATTCAATGAAGATAGAATCCGCACTATTTTCAGATGAGCTAATAACAATAGAAAGTGCTGCATCTACATCGATACCCCCGGCTGCAGATACTATTGTCACTGCATCGTCGATTGCCTCTTCGCCATTTAATATGACCCGTCCTGCATCACTATTTAATGTTAGATCTGCTGCTGCTCCTGTTACAGAAAAACTAGAAGCTGTATCAGAAGTCATAACATTTCCTGTGCCGACTCCTGTTGCTGCTAAATCTGTAAATGCACCTGAACCTGGTGCTGTTCCACCTATTGCTGGTGGTGAAGCAAAATTAGTCTTTAGTTTCAATGGTGTGACTGCTCTTGTATCGTCAGTTCCAGTATTTGTTTCACCTTGTGTTGCTAGTTCTAATATCCCTTTTGTTCCTTCTGAAGCATCTGTTGCTCCAGCAATCGCTACCGCTGCTAATCCAGCTGGTGTATTTGCTATTAATTCTGACGTACCAGCCTGCGATTCCGCTACTGTAGCTAGTCTAACAATTCCCTTTTGTGTAGTAGTTCCATCTTGAATCAAAGATTCTACCGCACTGTCTAACACTGCTGGAGATATAGCTAGGTCTGTTCTAGTCCCTGCTGCTCCTTCAGTCGCTGTGGCAAATCTAATTTCACCTGTTCTTTGTGTTGTAGCTTTCGGTGAAGCATACGCATTAGGTCTTTTAAATTTAGGCATTTACGTCCTCCTTGTAATGACTTTATTTTTAAAGTACCCTAACTATGCGCAAACTTAAAGAAATAATTGACAATTACTAAACATTTGTATATAATTACATACATGAAGAAAATGTATAAGCGAACCACTATTTGGTTGCCAGTTGATATTCATACACAAGCTAAGATAATGGCTCTTTTAACGGGAACTTCTTTTTCCGAATTGCTTAGACTTGCTTTAACAGAAAAGATCAAACAACTTAAGGCAAAGTGATGTGTGGCTAGCGTTTGCTTTATGTACATCACTAAAAACATACAAATAAGGGTTAATTTAAATAATGATTTTGCTAAAAAACATGGTTGAGATATTTAATTTTGAATGCATCGAACATATCACATTAAAACAAGAAAAGACAAATACAACTGATGAGGATTATTCGTTAATTTTTATTGGATCTTCTGGAAAAAAATATAGAATTTATACATTTAGAGCTGTCCAATTGATGCCACCATGCTCTTGCATGAAAATAGTAGACATGGTTATCTCTAATATTATTATAAAAGAAAATAATTGCATTGGACACGAGATTATTGATTTGCGTGAAATATGTGACACAATAGAAACTGTGCTTCATGACAATTAGATGCCCTTAAAATAATGGGTAGACTTGACGTAAAGCCACTTTGTATTTTCCTGAGAATATTAATTGTCATAATTTGTATTTCTTTAATATTTGGTTTTTTTAGGAGTGAGATTACATTTCTTAAATTAATAACTGGATTAGCAGGCCTTACATTCATATTTTTTATTTTAGCTATTGATTAAAATAATCTCTTCGCTTTACAGAAATGTTACATCCTCATAGAATGGATGTTATAACTTAAGCTATTCATCAGAGGAAAAACCAACATCTTCATATTGAGATAAATCTAATTTAGCTTTTTTTGCCTCTTTCCCTAGATTATTTAAAGCTTTTCCTGTTGCTTTTAACTCTTCTTTTGATGCACTTATTAAAAATTCTCTAAGGGCATATCTTAAACCAGGATTCCTTGCTAATGCATTAGTAAAGGCTAATGTTTGCGCTCCAGCAGCTATTGGTGCTGCTTTTCCTAGTAAAGTCCCCATTGCTCCATTTATCAATGTGTATGCCAAGCCAGCTCCAATTCCCATAGAATTAGTTTTATTAAATGCATGGGATGATAAAAATTCATATATCTTTCTAGTGTCCATTCTTCCTTTATGTATAGAATTAGCAGTTCTATATGCAGTATGAAATTCTGGATTTTGATATCTATTTAAAAAGGTATCTACTCGTGAATTTAAACCATTAATTAATCTTTTAGCTTTTGGTGCATGAATTTCACCAGTTAGTGATCTCTTGAAAAAAGTGCTTCTCGTTGCATTAATGTTTTCTTTAAATCTTAATATGTCAGCTACAGGTAATTCTCCGTTATTTTTAGTTATAGCATCTAATAATTCGTTGATATGTTTTACTGTTGGGTCTTTATAAGATGGATTTGTTCCACCAACTAAAATGTCTTCCCTTAAAGTTCTTAGTTCTTCTTCAAATGAGCTTAATGGTTGCGCTCCAGGAGACCTAATTCTTTGTCTAGCATTTATTTTGGAATTGCCAGCACTTTGTCTAGCTTCGCTATATAATTTCTTTTCTATCTGTTTAGCGTTTAATCCAGTTAATTTATGTGCTAATAAAGATGTACCTATAGTAGCTCCAGCTTGCACCCAAGGTGGCAACTTGCCTTTCTTAGTCATTACAGAGGCTATTGCTGGTAATCCAGTTGCTAGTAATGTTCTGCCTGCTCTACCTGCTACACTTGCTGCTTTAGGTATTCCTCCTAATGATAATAAACCTCCTCCAAATCCCGCTGCTTCACCTAATATTTCTGATATTGTTCCAGTTGGTTTAAATTCTCTGCCTAAAATCTTTTCAAAGCCTTTTTCAACTCCTTCTACTTTAGGTAAAAGCTTTGCTGCCGTTTTTCCTAACGCTCCTCCAGCTATATTACCTATATATGGAAGATTTGTTATTAATTCTGTTAAACTTCCTATTCCACCTATTGCTTCACCAACAAACTTTTTACTTGCATATCCAATATTTGATTTAACATTTTCTCCAAAAGTTTGTTTTTTTACTTCGGGTTCAAACCCTAAATCATTATCTTCCATTTTATATTTCCTAGTTAGTTTCTTTTTCTAATTTATTATCTGTTTCTGTATATCCTTTTTCTAACGCTTTTTGTAAATTAGCTTTAGGAATAGTTCCTATCTGTCCTGTGGGTGATTGAACTTTAATTCTATCGCCTATTATTTCTGTTGGCTCTTTATATCCTTGAATTAAATCGCTTACCTTTTTCCCATACTTTTCATCAAATTTATTAACAGCTTCATCATATCCAATCTTATGTATTCCACCTGCTTTTTTGAACACATTTTTCATTCCTGTTGCATATACTTCATTTAATTCATTAATTATTGATAAATTTCTAATAACTGCCTTTTGTCCTGCCTTTGTACTCGCTAAATTTGGTAACTGATTTAGAAATGTTTCTAATTCAAAGTTTGTAATTCTAGCTCCATAACTATCTTTAGCTCCACTTGTCATTTCTACAATTAACTTCTGATATTCAATTAACTCTTTAGGAGCTAATGCTGCTGCATAAGGTCCAACTCTTCCTGCTTTTCCAATAAAAGCTTTTGCTGCCCATCCTTCTGGAAGATTTGGATTATTAGTTAATTCTGATAGTTTTTTTAATCTATTTTTATTAACTAAAGTTTTCTTATGGTCTTTATTTATATTCTCGAAAATTTTCTGATTTTGTTTATATAAAAATTTAGGAGATAGTTCAACTTTATCTACTACATCTGCTGTTTTCCTTACAGCTTTAACATCACTATGACTTAAATAATTCAGTATTGATTGATCATCATATAGTTTTTCTCGTGCTTCTGTTATTGGACCATCCATATTTTGAAAGTTTTTATTTAAATAGTCTAATATTTCTGTATCTGAAAATCCTTGGTCTTTAGCTTCTTTTATTTTATCTTTCATCTTTTTACCCCAAAAATTTTATCTAGCTTTTGTATCAGTCTCTGAGGTCCTAATTTTCTTGCTTGTGTTCTTATTTCTGCTATTTGTCTTAACTGCCTATCTGTTAAATTAGGATTTGTCTTAATTATATTTTCAAATGTTTTAGAAATTTGATCTCTAGCCATTCCAGATTGTAATAACTTTTCATAGATAGCTAGCATTGATGTTTTTGGTTGTATCATTCCATTTATTTGATTTGCTATATCACTAGCTTTACCTTTTTCAGATCTAGCTTGTTTACCTATGTTTTTAATCATATCTGATTCATCTCCACTCATAGGATATAACATCTTATCTATTTCAACTTTTCCATGCCCTAAACCTTCTAATTTACTTTCTAATTCTTTATCAGAGAAGCCTTGTGATTTCATTTTTTGAACTAACGGACTTAAATCTTTTATTTTTTGCTTTTCACTACCTATAAATCCTGGTCTTTCTCCAATGTCAGATAATGTTTCTTCTGTTTGTTGCTGTGAACTTAATAATTTTGCTGTTTTTGCAAATCTATCTTGTAAATTAGGTATATTTTCAAACTGTTTTGATGCTTCAAAAAAACGATTACTTTCTTCTGGAGAAACATTATGTTGTTCTAATAATGGAGTTGCATAATTCTCAAATTGACTAGCAATATTTCTTTGCCTCATCATATTTTGATATCCTGCTTCTGTAGATGTATCACCCATCATATTAAGATTTTGCTGTAAAGCTCCCATAACTGCTTGTTGTTTTTCTGGTGAAACATGCGTAAGCACTTGATTCATAATATTTTTAACTTGCTCTGGATCTCCGCTAGCTTTAGCTTGTTGCAGTATTTTAGCTATACGATTATTTTCAAATCCTTCACTTAAACCACCACTTATATTACTGCCTACTGCTCTTCCCATCTCAAATGGACTTGGCATACTCATTAGCTCATCCTCCCTGTTCTATAATCATATGATTGGTTTTTATTCCCTAGTGGTTCATATGTGTCTTTTAAATCATTCTCAAATCCTTTTCTATCTGTAAACGAACCAACTATATCTCCTATGCTTTTTCCAAATGCATCACTTGATAAGTAACCACCTAATCCTTGTCCTATTGCTTGTCCTGCTGTTGGAGTATTTGGCGCTCCAGCTCCCCTTCCTAAAACAGAATTCATTGCATTTGATTGTCTGTTCATTGCTCCTTGCTGCTGCTGTGAATAAAATTGATTAAGTAGTTGATCCATATTAACACCTGCTCTCGTCAAGGTATCGTCTAAACCTGTTCCTCTTTGTTGCCCTGATGCAATATAACTTTGTTGTATCTGTGGTGCTATTTGTGATTGGAATTTCTGCTTCATTGGATCTACAAAAGACTTTTGGAATCCAGCTTCATCTACATTAAATAAATTAGAATATGGCCCTTGTCCACCTAATGAGGATAATAATTGATCTACTAACTCCATTTGTCTTGCTTGCATTGGTGTTTGTTTGTCTTCTCTTCCTAATAGTCCCGCTGCTGCTCCACCTAGTAAACCGCCAACGCCTGTTCCTATTGCAGTACCTGGCCCAGGTATTAATGAGCCAATTGCTCCGCCTATTGTTGCGCCTTTGACAGCTCCTGATCCTACTTTATCCCAATCTGTCATCTTTCTTCTCCTTACAATGTTTTCCATGTTACGGTTGTTGCTGTTCTATCTACTAGCATTTCAACCTTTTGTGTTGTTGTATTTAAATTTAAATCCCCCTCGGATAAAAGTGTATCTGATGCTTGCCCATCTGTTGTTCTTTTGTATAAATCAGGTTTTTTATTTAATTGAATCGCTATATCGCTGTACATATCCATCATTATATCCAACAACTTTTCAACTGTAATATCTTCATTTGATCCAATATTGTATGTCTCTGGTAGTTTAGCCATATTACCTCTTAATTACCTGTTAATAACCCTACTTTGCAATGTATCCTTATTGAGGATATTATTATTGGTTGGAGTGCATTTTCTTTCTTTATTTTTATATTTAAAAAGTTTGATTCTTGATCAACTACTGCTGTTATCCATTGTCTTTCTTTTCGTGACTCTATATCTGGTCTTAATTCAATATCTTTTTTAAATGGCGACGCTTCATCATCATCAAACATATCTATAAATACTGATCCTGCTCCTTTATTTACCAGAAATTCAATATGGGAAATATAACATTTTCTTCCTTGGCTTCTATATGGATTGAACGGTACTAATTTTGCTTCAAAATCTATTACTCTTGAGACTAAACCTTCTCCTGTATATGCCGTTGCATCTGTTGAATTAAAGTCAACGGTTATTGCTGCTCCTGTAGATGCTGATACTGTCCATATTTGATCGTTTATCTCTGTCATTCCTTCAACATTAGTTACATATACTTTATCTCCAGGTTTAAAAGCTGCTTCTACTGCTATAACTGCACTTGCTCCTTGAGTTACTCCTGTAATAGCTCCTTTATAATCATCGAAATCTACATTTAACCAATAAACATATCCTTCATTATCTCCTGCTAATGTCTTTTGAACTTCTTCTTCTATTCCAATTCTTGACCATATTTCATCTGTTGTACCCCATTCTTCCCATGATGCCTTTTCTGTTTCGTCTATTTGATTCCAGGCTTTATCTTTTCCTGTATTAGTCTCTCCAAATACTGAGAATCTTTGATCATTAACTGCCCATGTGCTTTCTTCATAATTATAGATAAGTACTTTATCTTGTGTCACATCGGATAATGTTGATTCACTTTCTCTATATGCAAACATAAATTGACTTGTGTATCTGTCAAAGCCACCATAGGTTAATTCAATTTGTTTTTGCTCTAATTCATCTCGTATAAAATATGGTATCTTGTTATCAAATCTTACTGATTGTCTTCCATCTGTTGTTATTAGTCCTGTTTCTCCCAATGATTTAGCTTCATAATTCCATGATACAGCAGAAAATGTTGCATCTGTTCCTAATACTGATGGTATTTTCTTTACTAGATATGGATTAAATGCGGCTCTTGTTTTTTCTAATGACCAATCCGAACTTTGGAACTTCATTATTATAATATCGCCCAGTATTATTGTTCCTTTCATTAACTCATATGTATCTGCTGATAAAATCCCTGCTCCTGCAACATCAAATTTATCTCCATTGCCTGTGCTATCTCTTATTCCTGAATATAAAACACCTTGTTGGTATGGAACTGCATTAATTACTGGCACAAAGAAATTAAGCCTCTCTCCAAACCAATGTACTTTTGTGGCTTTTGTTAGTGGTCCTTCTACTGGTGCTGCATAGTCCGTATTATCTGTTGTATTTGTAAATTCTCCTACATTTGTTCCATCATAAAAATAAACCGATGACATTCCTTTTCCAGTGAATACAAATCTTTTTAATCCTGCTTTTGTTAAATATGTTGTTCCTGAAACATATTCATCATTGCTTGTTATATTAAAGTCATATGCTGGGTCTAGTACAAGTAAACGTGCATTAAATGGTATTTGATCAAATAGTTCCGTTGCTGGATCATAACTATATAAATATTTCTTAGTTATAACTAGTAGTTCTCTAGTTCCACTATTTGCAGGGTCTACATTCTCAAAGATTCCTAAAACTCTTGTTGCATCTGGTATATCTGTCTTTTGATTTCCTAGCCTATTTCCAAACTGAACAAAACCTTGTCTGCTCTTTAACTCTTGTCTATAGATATATCCATTTTTAATAATCTCAAATGCATCTGCTGGATCAAGGAAATTAACGCCTGAATGCTCTACCCCTGTCTTAAAACCTGCTATTTCATATATATCCATTTATCCCCCAAATACTACAAAACTAACTTCTAACGGTCTAACTAAAGTGCCTGCATAATCTGTTGTAAGAATAGAAAATTTATCTACTGTCTTTAATGCCATTGTTGAATCACTGGTTAAGCTAACTATTAATGGCTTATTACTTGCTGTTGCCTCGTATTTAGCACCCATTCCTAATATAAGATATGATGTTGATGGTAATGCTGTTGTAAATGATATTTGATATAATCCATCAAATACTGTAACTATACCGCCTGCTGCCTGTGTTTTTATATTATGCGTATATAGTTGAGTTATTACTCCTGTTCCTGGATGGATATTAAATGCGCCACAAGCTCTCATTCCTAATAATTGTGATGTTCCACTTGCATCTATACTAAACGGCTGCACATTTTGCGCGCCTGCTGCTGGTGCTTCTACTGCTGTTTTCTTTTTTGCAAAATATGCTAAATCCATTCCCACCGCTATAGTTGGATCACTTGGATTTCCGCCTGTTTCATTTTGGGGCATTTGTGCAAATTGATGATGCCCTGCTTCATCTGCGCCATTGTCCCAGAAATGATCTACATTCATTGTTGTTTTGGTATATGTAGTATTATCTTGTAGTAATGTCTCATTTAACTTAACAGATTTAGTGCCATCTGGTGATACTGTTTGCCAAACCATTATTTACCTCTCTTTTTGCTTTTCTTTTTACTCTTGCCAGCCTTATTTAGTGCAATTGCTATACTCTGCTCCTGTGGCTTTCCAGAGCGTCTCAGCTCTCTAATATTAGCCTTTACTACTCTCTTTGACTTCCCCGCTTTAATGGGCATCTGATTCCTCCGACTTTATTCTTAAATGATCAATCATTAGCTCATTTATACTATCTATATGAGCTATTTTTATCTTACCCAATGCTTCCATTGACAAGAGTATTGACTTTGCTTTCCCGTTAAAATCGTCCATGTCTCCATCTACTAGGATTAATTTCGTTCTTAATGCTTTCATCATGTTTGCCTTCGCCCTTTCGAACGAGGCTTCTACGTTTTTCCTAGACTTGCTATTGCTAAACTTCTCTAGGTCTCCAGATGAATTAACATATACTGCTTCATCCTTCGCAGGCTCACCTTTAGAGCATTTTCCCTTAAAACAGCAATTACATGAGTCTGTGAAGGAAAACACTACGTCTCTAGGTTGTATTGTGACTAATGACATATTATAATTCCCTGTTCCTCGATAGCTCAGGTCTGCGTGGCCAATTCCAATCACTTGTGTGACATACTCTCTTCATCTCTCCACACCCACAGCACTTTCCACTATGACAAGTTGCAGCATGCCCATATGGCCATTTAGCTCCATGCTTAGTAGCGCAGTCTCTGCATATATATCCTGATTCTATCTCAATTTTCATAATCAAAAACTCGGTACTGCCCGATTTAGTTTCTTTTGGTTAAACGTCCTAGTTAATAATAACTTTCTCTCATGCGCAAACTCAATTTTTAATTGATTCTTTGTGTCTGCATCAAATCTGTAATCTCTAGCATAATTTAACGCTGCCCCATAAGCTATATAACGCATCCAATAGTCAAACGGTAAATCTGGATTACCTGCTGCTCCAAATCCCGCATATTCCTTATATCCATAGATTGTTACTGTATATTCTTGATCTGGAATTGTTCTAAAAACCATTTCTGTTCCATAATACAGCATTTCTGTTGGATATCCTTTTATCAGTATATCTGTGTTATTTATTCCCCAGTGACCATAAAATTCACCTGGATCTTGGTATATTTCTAGTCTATTCCATGACACCGATTCATCCGCTGGCTCGGTTAAGGTTATAAATCCTTCTACTGAGATATTAGTGAAATTGCTATCAGCTTCTACATCATTAAATGTATAGACACCTGTTGTATTTGTTGCATCTATTGGAAAAGTTAATGAACCATATTGTTCAAATAATTTAACATCGTCTGACATTGTAAAAGTTACAAAATCATTAATGTATTGTCGTAATGTGCCATCATCTGAATCTGGATCATTTTCGTTACGTCTACCAATTGCTAAACGCATTACTCTTAAACAATCTGAAACTTTCTGTGCCATAATTAATCCTTATATATTGTTCTCAATGCAAACCTTGGATCTAGTGATGCTTTTCTGGTCTCTCTAGAGCCGTCGGGGTTGTCATACCATCGCCATTCAGGTCTACCCTTACTTGCTAAATATGCTATTATACACCTAGGTAACTCATATGTCTTACCTGGTATCAATGTCATCTTGAAATCTATTACATCATTAGAAAGCATTACTGGTAATGGATTTGAAGGTTGATCTTTTCTATTAAATATTATCGTTTCTTTAGGATGTAATTCAATAGGACATGGTTTTGCAGGATATCTGCAAATCTTTAACTTCTTGTTTAATCTTCTTGCCTCTCGGTTATATCTGACATAATCAGTTATATTATTTAAAGGCATATCTTCTATTGATACTTGCTCTTTATCTTTTGTTGGTGCTTCTTTTATTATCCCGTCTATTTTAGCGGGCTGTTCTAAATATTTACTTTTAGCCATCTTTTTTCCTTTGGTTATTCTTCTTCTGTTTAGTTTATTAAAAAAAAGGGGCGGGAGTGCTAGCATTAGTAAATTATAGATTTACTTTCTCCCTACAAAGTAAGATTACGTTCTTACTGAGATTCCCTTCATCTCATTTTCTTTTGGTTTATTAACCTATATCCCCAAGCTGAGTTACTTGTCCCCACTTATAAGCAACGACTAGCATTACATCGCCATCTGTAGCCATTATTGCAGTCCCTAGTGTCATCTTATAAGTAACAGGATCATATTCAAAAGCACTGCTTAATGCTTGTGTGCGTGATATACCCATTACACTACCACCAGAAACATATGCTACATATGCTGAAGAGTCAATATCTTCACCTGTGATCACATCTTGTAATGAAAATGTATCAGCCGTTAGAACAGTGATGCTATAACGATTATTTACTAATTCATCCATGCCACGAGCTGTTG
>Ga0075122_10002785_pt1 | contig 11360 bp, 13 predicted proteins | sample AntAceMetag02UKB_FD_69790 | JGI IMG/M metagenome (GOLD analysis project Ga0075122, IMG submission 69790) | Saline lake microbial communities from Ace Lake, Antarctica - Antarctic Ace Lake Metagenome 02UKB | ecosystem: Environmental > Aquatic > Non-marine Saline and Alkaline > Saline | place... | reverse complement strand
ACTAAGAGAAGAACCAGTTAGTGAAGCAGATAGAGATGAAGCACCTGAACTAAGAGAAGAACCAGTTAGTGAAGCAGATAGAGATGAAGCACCTGAACTAAGAGAAGAACCAGTTAGTGAAGCAGATAGAGAAGAACCACCTGAGCTGAGAGAAATGCCAGTTAGTGAAGCAGATAGAGAAGAACCACCTGAGCTAGAAGAATTAGATATAGAGCCTGAACACATTGGAGGAAGTTGTAATACAATTTCAAAAACATCTACTTGTATCGATTATATAGGAAGTTTTTGGACAGAGACACAAATGAGATATAATTGTTATTCAGGAACAGTTTCATTTAATTTATGTGAAACTGGAAACATTGGCGGTTGCAATATATTAAAAGGTAATGATACTGAAACAATAATATGGATGTATCCCTATGGGGGTTCACCAATTTCAAGCGATAGTGCCCAATCGGCTAAACCATCGTGTGATATTAATCCTCTAGGAAATTGGGTAAATGCTAAATAATATTATAGATATAATTATAAATAAAAAGATTAAAATTACTTAGAAATATAAAAATTAAAATATGAAAAAAATAATTCAAGCATTGCTAATAGCGATTTTATTATCAATTTTAGCACTTATAATAATAGCTGTTTTTAATCCGTTTAACTTAAGAACAAAAATGGTTTCTAATGTTTTAGATTCTTATCTTAGTTCTACAATAGAAAATTATGAATCACTTGATTTAGATCAAAATAATTTAGATAATAATCAAGCTGAGTCATCAGTTGAAAATACAGCTATAGTTCAAGATAAAAATCCTTTACTTAGTGATGAGCAAGAAAAAACTTTAGAAAATTTTGGGGTTGATGTTACAAAACTTCCAACTGAAATATCTCCAGAAATGCAAGCTTGTTTTTTTGAAAAATTAGGTGAAGAAAGAGGTGGAGAATTAGTAAATGGAGCAATTCCAGGACCTTTAGATTTATTAAAAGTTAAAGATTGTATTGGGATGTAAAAATAATTTTTATATTTGACATAGGTATTAGATTTTTGTTATATTAATTATATAGTTAATTTTTAATTTTTTAATATGGAATTTGGATCAAAACCTAATAATCATGAAAAAATTAGTTGGGGTAGTAAAGTTAGGAATATAGTAGAAGAAACAAAAGAAATGAGTAAAGAGCAAATACTCGAAGAATATGTTGAAGCTATGGCTCGGCATAATGTTTTACAAGAAGATAAAGAAAAAAATAAAGAATCTATATTAGAACAAAAAAATCGAGCTTTTGCTTTGGTTGCTTCACACTCTTCTATTTCTTTAGATAAAAATGTTAATGAAAAAATAGCAGAAAGAGAAAAGGAATTGTTAGTTAAAAAATAAGTTTTTTCAAATTTATTAAAACCGTCTATAAAGCGGTTTTTTTTTGTTTATATTAATTTTAAAATATTCCAAAAGTTTTTTATAAATTCGGCACGACGATTTTGATATTTTAGATAATAAGCATGTTCCCAAAGATCAAGATTTAAAATTGGAGTATGTCCTAGAGTTAGAGGACAATTTTGATTTTTAAGTGAATAAATTTTTAGTTTATTATTTTCATCTCTCACAAGCCAAGTCCAACCACTAGCAAAATGGGAAATAGATTTTTCAGTAAATTCTTTTTTAAAATTTTCTATCGATTCAAAATTAGAAATAATTTCATTTTTTAAATTTTCATTTACTTCTTTTTCTTTTCCTAAAATTGACCAAAATAAATTATGATTATAATATCCACCACCATGATTTATAATTTTTTCTTTAGCTTCAATAGGTAAATTATAATTATTTATATTTTCTAAAATTTCTTTAATTTCAAGATTGTTTATTTCTGGATATTTTTCAATCACTTTAATAAAATTATTTAAATAAGCTTGATGATGTTTATGATAATGAATCATTATTGTTTCTTTATCCATATAAGGTTCAAGATCAGAAAAATTAAAATTTAATTTTGCTAATTCATAATTTTTCATATATTTTAAATTAAGATTAATAATTATTTTATTTTAGTATAACAAAAAAAATTAAAAATCAAAAGTTATTTTTTTGTAAATTTTATCGTTTTGTTAAAAGATTTTTTTATTTGCTGGTAGAGAAATAGTATTTGATTTTAAGCTTTCAGCTATTAAATTTTTCTGCTATAATATATAAATAATGAATTTAAAATAATTTTATGGGATATATAATTTTATATACTTTTTTAAGCGTCTTAGTTATCAGTTTAATTGCGATTTTAGCAATTTTAGTTTTTAGTTTTAATATAGAAAAAGTAAAAAAATATCTACTTTTTGCTGTAAGTTTTTCTACTGGATCATTACTCGGTGGAGCATTTTTTCATTTATTACCAGAAACAATAGAAAAATATGGGCATTTTGATATAAAAATTAGTTTTTTTATATTAGCAGGTTTTTTACTTATGTTTTTGATGGAGAAAATAGTTCATTGGCGTCATTGTCATAATCCAGAACATATTGATAAATGTGTCCATAGTTTTGCTTACATGAATTTATTTGGTGATTTTATTCATAATTTTATTGATGGTTTAGTCATAGGAGCAAGTTATATGATTGATTTAAGACTTGGTTTTGTGACTACACTTGCAGTTATTTTTCATGAGATTCCTCAGGAAATAGGTGATTTTGGTGTGTTGCTTCATGGTGGTTTTAAAAAGAAAAAAGCAATTTTATTAAATTTTTTATCAGCTTTATCAGCTTTTTTAGGTGCAGGTATTGCAATTTTTATTGGTTTAGCTAGTGCAAATATTTTATTTTTTCTACTTCCATTTGCTATTGGTAATTTTCTTTATATAGCTGCTAGTGATTTGGTTCCTGAATTACACAAAGAAAAAGAAATGAAAAAAAGTATTTTAAATTTTATTTTTATAGTTTTAGGAATTGTTTTTATGTATGGTATTTTATTTTTACCAATTGGGCATTCTCATTCTGATGAAGTAGAGCAAGTTCATATTTATTTAGATGGAGATAATATTAATTGGCAAGAGGCAAAAGAATTAGTTTCTAAATGTGAAGTAAAAGGAGTTTTTCAAAATCATCAAAGAGAAGTAATTATAGAATTAAAAAACGGTAATAAATTAGATACGATTTCAGATGAAATAGATGAAGTTTTTGATATTGTAAAAGAAAATGAAGATAAATGTGGTAAATTGATGTATATAGGAACTGAATAATATATTTTTAAATTTATAATATGAAAAAAAATATTTTAATAATTTTAGGGCATAGTGATAAAAGTAGTTTTTGTGCTTCCATTTTTGATATTTATATTGAAAAATTAAGTAAAAGTAATAAAGTAAGAAAAATATCTTTAGCTGAAATTAAATTTGATCCGATTTTACACAAAGGTTATAAGGAAGCTCAAGAATTAGAACCTGATTTGAAAAAAGTTCAAGAAAATATATTATGGGCTGAATATATTATTTTTATTTATCCTGTTTGGTGGATGAATATGCCAGCAATATTTAAAGGTTTTTGTGATCGTGTTTTTTTACCTGGTTTTGCTTTTAAATATGTTCATGGTGTGCCTATAGGTTTATTAAAAGGTAAAATAGCTGAAATAATAATTACTACTGGTGGTCCAAAAATATTTTATAAATTATTTTCAGGAAGAATAGCTATTAAAGTTTTGAAAAATAATATTTTAAAATTTTGTGGAATTAAAACAAAAAAAGTAAAAATTTATTCAAATATTTTAAAAGGTGATAAAAAAAAGAGATTAGAAAAAATAAAAAATAATATATGAAATTAAAATTTACAGGAAATTTCAATCAGAGTGGGGAATATATGTTACGTCGTCTTGGATATGGAATTATTTTTGATAAAAGAAGTCAACAAAAAAGTTTTGTAAGAAGACTTACAAAAAATTATTATCCTCGATTTCATGTTTATTTAGATGAAGTAGAGGCTGTGTTTATTATTAGTATACATTTAGATCAAAAACAAGCTATTTATAAAGGACAAACAGCTCATAGTGGTGAATATAATACTGAAGTTGTAAAAAATGAAGCAATAAGAATAAAATATTATATAGAACAAAACAGAATAAAATAATCCGTTTAAGACGGATTATTATTTTAGTTGTAGATTATTGTACCAATGACTACCGAAGTATTTATTATAAACCAAAGGCAATACATTAAAATTATGGGTTTTTCTTTATGAATTATCCCATACATAATCCAGACTATATTAAATATAGCACAAGATCCAAACATTATAAGAGAAACTCCTTCAGCTACTTTATCTTGCCATATTTTTATAGCTTGAAAAGAGCCACTTATTGGTCCTAAAACTCCAATAATATAAACTATTTTATCTAGATAATTTTTAAATAAATTTTCACTTGGATATCTTTCTTTTTTTTGATGAATTATTTTTCTTTTGTGTATATGATGAATTGGGTTTGGCATAATTTTTTTAAATTTAAAAAGTCATTATATCATAAATATTTAATAAAATAAAATTTCATTTTTATTTATTACATGTTATAATAAATTTATAATACTTAATTTAAAAAATATGAAAAAAAATATTATTTTTGCTATTTTGTTTTTTTTATTTATTTCAATAATTTTCTTAGTTTCTTTTTTATTTTTTTCAAAACCTTTGCAAGTTGAAAATAATAATATAAAAATGATTAAAGAAAAAGGTAAAATAAGTGTAAAATATGATAATAGTGATTTTTATGAAGAAATATTTAAAGAAACAATTTTACATACTGGTGATGAAATAAAAACAGGTTCAGATTCTAAAGCTATAATTATCTTTTTTGAAAATGAAGAAGTTGTTTTAGATGAAAATACAGAACTTTTAATAAACAGAGTAATTTTAGATAAAAATTCTCCATTTTTGACAAAAGTTAGTTTAAAATTAAAAACAGGACAAATATGGAATAGACTTCAAAGTTTTTTTAATCCAGAAGCTATGTTTGAAGTTGAAGCTGAAGATGTGGTTGCTACTGTGAGAGGAACAGTATTTAATGTTTTAAATAAGGATCAAAAAATAGAAGTAAGTGTTTTTGAAAATAATGTAGATGTGGTAAGAAAAAATGATTTTTCCGATTTTTCTTCTAATATAAAAGAAAATAATAAAATAATCTTTTTAATAAATGATTACAAAGTACAAAATCAAGAAGAAATAAGTCAAAATTATAGAGATTCAGATTGGGTAAAAGAAAATTTAGAACAAGATTCAGATTTTAAAGAAAGATTAAAAAAATATAATCAAAATATTTTAGAAAAAAATAATCTGAATTTAAATGATAATTTATTTTCAAATTTAGGAGAAAAAATAAGATTATTTTTTACATTTGATAGATATAAAAAAGAATTATTAAAAAGTAATTTTGAAATTAAAAGAGATTTTATAAATAGATCTAGAGAAGATATTAATGAAAAAATAGAGACAGATGATTATTTGTCTGAACAAGAAAGTCATTCACCTGAACAAGATGATAATTTGTTTGAACAAAATAATAATGAAAAAATAGAAACAGATGATTATCTGTCTGAACAAGATAATATTTTGTTTGAACAAGACGAGTATTTATCTGAACAAGAAAATGAAAATAAAGACGATTTAATAAATTTGCTAGACAATGAATTTCAAGGAGATATTTCTATTCAAGATCAAAATCAAGAAGAAGAAATAGTGTTAGAAAAACAAAGAATAGAAATAACAGTAGAGAAAAAAGTTTTGACAGTAGGCGATGAAACTAATTTAAATGTATTTTTTTATAATGATGATGAAATTAAAAATATAACTAATATAGTAAAATTTGTAGTAGAACCAGATAGCTTAACTCAAGTTTATGCTGGTACTATGAGAGAAAATATTTTTATTACTAATCAAAATGGTGGTTTGGCACTTATAAAAGTTAATTATTTTGATGATAGTAATATTGAATATAATGATGAAATAATTTTAACAGTTTTAACTTATTAAAATGAAAAGAAATAATTTTTTCAAAAGTTTTTTAATTTATTTTACCTGTTTAGTTTTTGTTTTTGGATTATTTTATTTTAACTTTTTTTTGTTATTTGATTATAGTTTACAAGATAAGTTAGCTATAAAAGAAGAAATATCTGATAATATTATTATTGTTAAAATAGATGATGAATCTATTCAAAATTATGGTGAGTGGCCATGGAATAGAAAAAGACATGCAGATTTGATAGAAAAATTAGAATCAAGTGGAGTAAAAGTGATAGCTTATGATGTAACTTTTAGTGAAAATGGTATAGGTGATGAATATTTTTTTGAAACACTAAAAAAATATAATAATATAATTTTCCCTTTGGAAGGAGATATAGAAATAAAGAAAAATAATATACCAGTTTTTAAAGAAATTTTATATCCTTTGGATGAAATAAAAGATAATTTTTCTGTAGGTTTTACTACACTTATTCCTGATACAGATTCAAAAGTTAGAAAAACAGCTTTGTTTATTGATTCAGAAGACGGGCAAAAAAGATTTTATCCATTTTTTTTGTATGCTTTAGAAAAAATAAAATATATTGATTTTGAAGATTTAAATAACTATGAAAAATATTTAAATGAAAATTATTTATTAAATATTAAATTTTTTGGTCCAAGAAATACATTTATTAACTATTCTTATATTGATGTAATGAGTTCTAATTTTAATACAAAAAAATTAGATAATAAAATAGTTTTAGTAGGCGCTACTGCTAGAGATTTACATGATGAATATTTTACTCCTTCTTCTGTTAGAAGTGCTATCTCAGGTGTAGAAATTCAAGCAAATTTAATAGAGTCTTTTTTGCAAAATAATTTTATAACTAGAATTAGTAGTAAATTATTTTATTTTGTTTTATTTATATTTTTGATTTATTTAGCTAGATTGGTTGCACTTAGGGATAAATTTATTATATCATTTTTACTTTTTTTGAGTTTATTTTTATTTTATATTTTTATTTCAATTATTATTTATTCGTTTGGATTTTTGATTTCTATTTTTTATCCAATTTTAGCAATTTTTGTCAGTTATTTTGTGACTTATATAAAAAAATATTTTCAAGAAAAAAAAGAAAAGCAAAAGATTCAATCCAGTTTTTCTCAATATGTTTCAAAAGAAGTAGTAGATGAACTTATGAAAAATCCAGAAAAATTAAAATTAGGTGGAGACAAGAAAAAAATTACCATACTTTTTTCTGATATAAGAGGATTTACTAGTTTTTCAGAAAAAATGAAACCAGAAGATTTAGTAGATTATTTAAATGAATATTTAAATTTAATGACAAAAGTTATTTTTAAAACAAAAGGGGTAGTAGATAAATTTATTGGTGATGCTGTCATGGCTTTTTGGGGTGCACCACTTAAAAATGATAATCAAAAAAATGATGCAGTTTTTACTGCTTTAGAAATGATAGATAAATTAAATAAAATTAATAAAAAATATAAAAATACTTCTAAACCTGAAATAAAAATAGGAATAGGTATAAATACGGGAGAAGTTATTGTTGGTAATTTAGGTTCAGACCAAAGATTTGATTATACAGTTATTGGTGATGATGTAAATTTAGCTTCTCGAATTGAGAGTTTAACTAAATTTTATGGTGTAAATATTTTGATTTCTGAAAAAACTAAAAAAGATTTAGATAAAAAGTTTTTTATAAGATATATTGATAATGTAGCTGTAAAAGGAAAAAAACAAGGTGTAAAAATTTATGAAGTTTTAGGTTATAAAAAAGATTTAGATAAAAATAAAATAAAGAAATATTTTTATGATTTTCAAAAAGCAGTTAATTTTTATTTGAGTCAAGATTGGGAAAAATCTGAAGAAATATTTAATAAATTATATAAAGAAAAAAAAGAATATATAATTAAAATATATTTAGATAGAATAAAAATGTATAAAAAAAATCCACCACAAAATTGGGATGGAGTATTTAGAGCAGATTTTAAATAATAAAAATAAAAAATCGACTAAATAAGTCGATTTTTTTAATTTATATGACATTTACGTATTTTGCAGTTTTCATGCTTCTATCAAAATTTATTTTTTTCTTTGTTTTAAATTTTACTTTTCCATCTTTTACTGCAAAAAGTGTGTCATCTTTACCTTTTTGTACATTTGTACCTGGATGAATCTTTGTACCTCTTTGTCTTACTAAAATCATTCCTGATTTTATGGTTTGGCCATCACCAACTTTTACTCCTAAATATTGAGGATTACTATCACGGCCGAGCCTGGTAGATCCACCAGCTTTTTTATGTGCCATAGAATTTTATTTTACTTATCAATTTTTTTTAAACTTATAAATATAAGCAAGTGAGATCATTATATATTTTTTTTCTAAACTTGTCAAGTGTTTTTTTATAAAGTATAATACAAGATATAAATAATATTTATCCTTGCTAATTTAAAGATTTTTTATGAAAAAAAGAATATATCCACTTAGAATTTATTTAATAACTCCCAAAATACTCATTTTTAATATCATTAATCTTGTTTTAGTGTTTCTTTCATTTTTTTGGCTTTTAGTTCAAATACCAAATAATAATGAACAAGTTTTTTTACATTATAATATTTTATTTGGTGTCGATAGAATAGGTTCTTGGGGGCAAATTTTTTATTTACCTTTATTAGCATTATTATTTTTTTTGATAAATTCTTTTTTTGCTTGGTTTTTTTATTCAAAAGATAAAATGATTTCTTATTTTTTAAATATTTGTTCGCTTATAATAAATATTTTTATTTTTATTGCTAGTATTTTGCTTGTTTTTATAAATATATAATTATGAAAAACAATAAGAAAAAAATTGATTATAAATTATTAGCTTTTTTTTCTTTGCTTATATTATTTGGTTTATTAGTTTTGAGTTCAGCAGCTTCGGCTGTCGGAGCAAAAGATTATGCTGATTCTTATTATTTTGTAAAAAAACAGATTTTTTTAGGATTTATTCCAGGTGTTATAGGTTTTTTAGTTACTGTTAATGTTAATTATAATTTTTGGAAAAAATATTCTTTGATTATTTACATATTAGGTTTATTTTTATTAATTGCAGTTTTTTTACCAGTTATAGGTCAAAATTATAATACAAATGCAAAAAGTTGGTTAAATTTATTTGGTTTTTCTTTTCAGTCAGCCGAAGCAATGAAATTAGCTTTTATTATTTATTTATCAGCTTATTTATCAGAATTAGGTGATAACATAAGAGATATTAAATTTTTTTTAAAAACTTTAGTTGTGGCTGGAGTACCTATTTTTTTAATTGCTTTTCAACCTGATTTTGGAACAATGCTTATTTTTTGTGCAATTCTTTTTTTACTTTTATTTTTTGCTAGAGCTAAATATTTACATTTAGCAGTTTTAGCAGTTTTTGGTGTAGGGGCTGTTTTAATATTACTTTTGACAACTAGTCATAGTGCAGAAAGATTTACTGTTTTTCTTCATCCTGAACTTGATCCACAAGGAAAAGGTTATCATATAAACCAAGCTTTTTTAGCAATTGGTTCGGGTGGTATGTTTGGGCTTGGTCTTGGAAATAGTAGACAAAAATATCAATATTTACCAGAAGTTCAGGCTGATAGTATATTTGCTGTCATGGCTGAAGAACTTGGTTTTTTTGTTATTACTTTTTTTATAATTTTACTTGTAGCCATAATTTTAAGATCATTTAAAATCGCTAAAACTAGTGAAAATGAGTTTGGTAGGTTACTTGTTTGTGGTATTATAAGTTGGTTAGTAGTTCAGTCTCTGATGAATATTGGAGCTATTATAGGACTTTTACCTTTGACTGGTGTTCCATTACCTTTTGTAAGTCATGGTGGAACAGCACTTTTTATAAATATAATAGCACTTGGAATTTTATTAAATGTTAGTAAAAGGAAAGTAAAGTTAAAATATTAGAATATGAAAATAAAATCTAGTTATGCTATTTATGATACTACTAAAAAAGCTTGGACAGCCATGCTTGAATCTATAAAAAATGCTGAAAAATCTATTTATTGGGAAGTTTATATTTTAATTGATGATGAAATAGGTAATAATTTTTTTGATATTTTAATAGAAAAAGCAAAAGCTGGAGTAGAAGTAAAATTAGTTTTAGATTATTGGGGAAGTTTTTGGCTTTCTAAAAAGAAAATTCAAGAATTAAAAAATAGTGGAATAGATATAAGACTTTTTCAACAAAAAATGATTCCGATTCGTAGTTTAAAAGATTGGATATTTAGAAGAACTCATCGTAAGATTTTGATTATTGATGAAAAAATAGGTTTTATAGGTAGTGTAAATATTTTAAAATCAATGGAAGATTGGAATGATATACATATAAAATTAAAAGGAAAAGTCGTAAAATCTTTACTTAGGTCTTTTGCCAAATCATATATTTCATGTGGTGGAAAAAGAAAAAATGTAAAAAAATTATTAAAATATAAATATAAAGTAGAAAATGAAGATATAAATTTTATTTATGATGATGCAAAAGAAAGAAATTCACGTGCAAGAACAAAATATATAGAAGCACTTAAAAAAGCAAAAAATAAAGTAACTTTTTTTTCACCTTATTATTTTCCTGATAAACATTTTTTAAAAGCTTTGTGGAGTGCTAGAAAAAAAGGAATTAAAATTGATTTACTTATTCCATTTCGATCTGATATTAGGATCGCGACTTATGTAGCTTATACTTGGTTCAGTCTTATGAATAAAATGGGAGTAAATATTTATATGACAAAAAAAATGATGCATGGTAAAGGTGTTATAGTAGATGATGATTGGGCTATGATAGGTAGTAGTAATTTAGATCATGTTAGTTTTCATAGAAATTATGAAGCTAATATTCAGTTAAAAGAAAAAGGAGTTGTAAAAAAATTGACTAGAATAATGAAAAGATGGAAAAAAGAATCTATAAAATTAGATAAAGAAAAATGGGAAAAAAGACATTTTATTAAAAAAATAAAAGAAAAAGTTTATAGTAAAATTTATACTTTTTTATTTGATATAAAACATGAAAAAATTAAAAAAAGAAAATCTAGAAATAAGTAAAAAACCTTTAGCTGATAGAATGCGTCCAAAAAAGTTTTCTGAATTTATTGGACAAAAACATATTATAGCTGAAGGTAAAATACTTAGAAAATTAGTAGAAAATGACAATTTAAACTCTGTTATTTTTTGGGGTCCGCCAGGAGTAGGTAAAACTTCTCTTGCAAATATAATAGCAAATGAAACAAAAGCAAATTTTAAATCTTTATCAGCTGTAGAAAGTGGTAAAAAAGATTTACTGATTATTTTAAAAGAAGCAAAAGAAGATTTTAAAAATAGTAATAGAAAAACAATTTTATTTG
>Ga0075122_10002782_pt1 | contig 11365 bp, 6 predicted proteins | sample AntAceMetag02UKB_FD_69790 | JGI IMG/M metagenome (GOLD analysis project Ga0075122, IMG submission 69790) | Saline lake microbial communities from Ace Lake, Antarctica - Antarctic Ace Lake Metagenome 02UKB | ecosystem: Environmental > Aquatic > Non-marine Saline and Alkaline > Saline | place... | reverse complement strand
CTGGTGCACGACATGGGTTATATGTGTTTCGGGGAATTGTACGACCCAAAAATGTTAGTTTTGGTAATGGAGATGCTCAAGGAAGCGAAGCATCTTCTGGAACCCGCCGATTTGACGGAAGAAGCACTGTCAGTCCGGGTTATTCATGAAGTTGCCACAACCACGTCTTTTTTCCTGTCACATCCAGATACCGCCAAAAACCATCAGAAAAGAATCTGGAACTCCAAACTGATCAACAGGAGTAAAATCGGCCAGCCTTATCAACCACAGGCAGATCGGCTCAATAATCGCGTAATAGAGCTGATGTCTGATCACAAAGCAGAACCTTTGGAGTTATCAAGAGACAAAATAATTACCCAATATCTTGATTCTATACCTTCCCTGTAAGCAGTTCGCGTCCCCGGCTCCGGCTCCCTTGTTGTAAAATGTTCATTGAGGAGGGTTAACTAGTATCAGGTATTGTTTTCAACAATATAAACCTGGCAACAAATTATTTTGAACCACATTTTTGAAAAACATGCCTGAACCATTGTGTCCCTGTCACGCATCAGTGGGTCAATCCTATAAGTTTATAATATATGGTTATTAAGTCATCATTACTTTGTATGCTAGAGCGATTCTATGATATACATCGGCCATTCTGAAACCAATTTTATAGATTACAGAGTTCAATTTGAACGTAATGAAAAGGCAAAAAGAAATCATTTTTGAGATGTTCCTATTGGAATATCTCATGGTTTTTTTAAGGCCCCATTATCGCGTAAAGGACACGGTACCATCATTTATTCTCTTAATAAATTAAGGAGGAGTGAAAACGTATGGATAGCAACATGAGTGTTGAAGATAACGAGATGTTGGAAAAATGGCTTGATTCAGAGGAACCGATAGACCGAAGTAATGCGGCCAAAGCGTTAAAAGAGGCCAAAAATATCCTGGATGGATTCGGAGTGTCCTTCTTCCTTCGACAGGGAACCTGTCTTGGAGCGATTAGAAATAACGATTTACTGCCATGGGATGACGATGTCGACATTGGTTCGATCATCGGATTTCACGGTCTAACCGAAAAGTCACTTGATTCGATTGTTGACGCTTTCAGGGATCACGGTTTTCTCGCCAGAATAGATCGTATGGGTGTCAGTCCATATATACCACTCGTTAAGTACTCAACTAGAATTGACTGGCAATGCTATAAGGTGGTTGATAATTGCATAATCCAATACCCCTTCCTAAAGTCCCCAATTCACCTGTTTACAGAATTAAAGGAAATCACCTTTCTTGAAGAGACTTTTCTTGTGCCGAATCCACCTGAGGAATACCTGCGTCTGAAGTACGGGGATGATTGGAAGATTCCTAAAAAAACTGGAGAATATGAAGAGGATGTGCTGCGACAAGTAGCTGCAATGCCAGCACCCAATAATGCAGGGAGACTCAGGCAGTTGATTGCTAAATACATTCCATCGCCACGTTTAAGCTCTATTAGGGTCTTGGATGAACAAGGAAATCCGATTTGTGGTGTTGAAGTCGACCTTGTAGGACTGGGTTGTTTCAAAACCAATAAAAAAGGATACGCACGCTTCTATGTTCCTAAAACAGATTACCATCCACTCACCATTAGGTATGAAGAATGGAAGGAAACCAACTATTTGCAAAAAATAAAACCAACCACAGCCTATTATATTTATCAACCTAAAAAAGCACTGCTTGAAGAAGGTAATCCAGCCCAAGACAGTGGCAGCATTTTGGTCGAGCAGTCCAATAACAAGTTACGTCTTGCATAAAAGTCAGGACAACTTTTAGTCCAAGATTTTTTCGAAAACAAATCCTTCTCTCAGATTTAAACTTTCTCCTTCACGTAACCATCTAACATATTAGGTAACCCTATCATTATTAATGCTGTGAGTTAGATTCTCATAGCTTCCACCAAATCTTGCCAAATATACTTCATAACAGTCTCTTTACTCACAGTAACTCTTAGAATTCATAGATATTTATTTGTTCTTCAAGGACTTTCCCGCAAATTTACTCCGCCACGGGTGTTAACGGTATTCCGTTTAAAATCACTACAGAAAGGGCTAATATATTGAAATGGTTACTCCCTTGAAACGAAGTTCTAGATTAACGAGAATGGAGAGTCTACTTCACCATTCCTAATCAAAGGAGAAACAGCCATGGATTAGATAATTAAACTGTTGGAGATGGATATTGCAAAATCCAAGTTCCATCTACACGGTATTAACTATGGAGAGCAATGCGTTCCAAAAAGTTGTTATACGAGCAAAAAGAGGCGTTCATGTTGATCATTCAACGGTGCCACGACGGATTGTTAGGTATGCCAATTGCAGTTATTAATTTATCCATTCCCTTAAATAAAGACGTAGCTGACTGCTCAGGGCCTGAAAAAATACTTTGAAAAGTCGCGGGACATGTAATGATAACATGTAAGGAGTTAAATGAAACGTATTCTGACCGGTATAATTTTATCCCTGCTCATTCTTCAAGGGCAAGTTTTTTCCGCTGAAGAGACCAATAGTGAGATAAATTACAAATGGCGACAGCAGTATTATGGAACACTCAACGGGACAAAAAGTCTGTTGTTTTCCCATGAGATGCTTTCGTCCAAATTGGCATTTGCAGATATTGATAGCGATGGTGACAAAGATATATTTGTAGGGCAGAAAAATGGTGAAATTGCCTATTTTGAAAATCAGGGAGATCGAAAGACCCCCAATTTTGTCCTGATTACACAACAGTATAAAGCTGTTTTCGAGATTCGCAAACAGGGACGAAAATCCAAAATTCGCAATGTCATTGATGTAGGAGAACGGTCAGCCCCGGCGCTAGTTGATATCGATAATGATGGGGATTTTGATCTCTTTATCGGTTCTGATGAGGGGCGAATCTGGTTTTTTGAGAATGAAGGTAACAACCTGATACCGGTATTCAAGTTAATCACAGCAAAATACGAAGGTGTCGAAGTGGGCCGAGGGAGTATTCCTCTTTTTGCCGATGTTAATTTAAAAAGAAAATTTGATCTGCTGGTGGGGACTGTTGAAGGAAAAGTGTGGCTGTTTTATAACGAGGGAACCCGGAAAAAAGCTAACTTTCATTCCCTGCAACCCACAAAAATTATTGAGTTCGGATTGGAGACCCACGCCTCTCCCGGTCTTTTCGATTGGGATGATGATGGAGACCTGGATCTGCTGGTGGGGCAAAAAAATGGGACTTTGAGCCTCTACCTGAACCAGGGGACTATTTTTTCTCCAAATTGGGTTTTTTCTGAACGAAACTTCCAACTGATCGATATTGGTGGAGAATCGACTCCATATTTTGTTGATATTGATGGGGATAACGATGATGACATGGTGATTGGCAGTGCGAATCCAACAGTGTTTCTTTACGAAAATCGGATGAGAGGAGATGTCCGATCATTATGGAACCTTAGTACTAACCTGTTTAGATTTCACAAACTGGTGTTGAAAGGGCATCGCGCCAGCATCGCTGCAGGAGACCTGGATAATGACAAAGATCTGGACCTGATTGTCGGTGAGGCCGGGGGGAATTTAAATTACTATGAAAACGTGGGGACACAGAAGGAACCAGATTGGACATTGAGAACAGAAGAACTGATCTACATTACCGGTGTTGAGAATAGTGCACCTACACTTGGCGATATAGACGGAGATGGAGACCTGGACATACTGGTGGGTGAGAAAAAGGGACAGATCTCACTGATTCTTAACCAGGGATCACCTGAATCGCCCAGTTGGATATTGAAAGATCAGGCCTATTTTCGGATTGATGTGGGTTCGAACAGTGTTCCTCGCCTTATTGACATCGATAGTGATGGTGATCTTGATCTCTTGATCGGAAACTTTGCTGGCAGGATTATTCAATATCTCAATAAAGGAAATAAAACCGAACCTGTTTTTGCAGTGGAATCGGCCAGATTTGGATCGGCTAAGGTTGCCCGCAATGCAGTACCAGCATTTTTTGACTGGAGCTTGGATAAAAACGTCGACATGATTCTGGGAAATGAAGAGGGAAAAATCCAGTTAATGGTTTCTCCCGGGAAGCAGGTAGAAGCAAATAGTATCTGGGCTATCAACGAAAAAGCCTTTTTTACTTTCGATGTCTATTCCGGCAGTCACCCGCTTGTGGGCGACCTGAATGGTGATGGCAACATGGATCTTTTGATAGGGAATAATTTCGGGGATTTCCTACTCTTCATCAATGGTGGAATGCAAGCTACAGAAAAAGGAGCAATAATATCAGTCGATAACTCAATTGATCAAAAAGAGGGTTCACTGGTTGTGGAGGAGGTGGATGGCCCTGTTAAAATTGAAGAGCCTGAAAAAGTAAAAGATGATGAAGTGTCCGAAGAATTGGCCATTGTCAAAGACAACGGACCGAGCCTGATTAAGATCGATCCCAAATATGTCTGGGTCAATATACCCCTGGTGCATAATGACACCATCTCGAAATCCACCCCGACTTTCGGAGACTTGGACCAGGATGGTGATTTGGATATGTTGATCGGTAGTAAATCGGGGTCTGTATACTACTATGAGAATCAAGGTACGGCGCAGGAATGGGAGTTCAAGCTGATATCTGACAATTTTATTGATACAAAAGGATATCAGAATACGGCACCGCTTCTAACGGATCTTGATCAGGATGGAGATCTGGATCTGATTGTCGGAACAAAAAGGGGGCAATTGCGTTTCTTTGATAACCAGGGTTCTGTCGAAGAGCCGCGTTTTGTTGAGGAACCAAATTTTTTCAAACATATCTGGATTGACAAGGATGCTAAACCCTCTGTGATGGATATAGATAACGATGGTTTGATGGATCTGCTGGTTGGGAATTTTCGTGGTCGACTCGTCTTCATTCGTAACGATTCCCTCCAGTTCAATATTGTTCGTCGTGATTATCGTGGAATAGATGTTGATCTGGGTGCGTCTCCGTTTTTTGCTGATCTAAATAATAGCGGAACTAAAGAGCTTATTATCGGGACCGATGGAGGCAGGGTGTTGTTTTTTCGAAATGAGCAGACAGATCTCACTGGAACCTGGGTTGCCATTGAAAAATATGGAGAAAAACTCTCGTTTCTGCAAGGCAGTGTACCTGTATCTGTTGATCTTGATTCCGACGGTGATCTGGACCTGATTACTGGAAGTGAGTCTGGAAGGGTTATTCTGTATCGCAATGATGCGTACATTAGAGAAGAAGAGGTAGAGGATTTGATACCGGAGGTAGAGTAAAATCCCGCTCACCCACTTACGATCCTAATAAATTGTATACATATTTTAAAAGATGACAAAAAAACGTAGTAAGCCGGAATTCTATTCGCGGTTCATGGAAAATGGCTTTTTCCCTGGGGCCAACAAGAATATTAAATATCACGAGTCCCACAATTATTGGATATTTAAAACTGGAGAAAAAATTTACAAAGTAAAAAAGCGTGAAAAGGCAAAGAGTACGGCATCATTGGAGGAAATTTTCTGTCAGGAAACAATGAGCCGTATACTGGACCACTCTCCCGCAATGAAACCGGAAATTGCAACGATCAAACAGGATCAGCAAGGTTTTCAACTTGATCTAAACAATCAGATTGCGTCTCCGCCTTTATATTACGTCATTATCATGGACCAGCTCGCTGACCGATATTTTCTGAACAATGTGATCAGTAAAGGGAAACTGACTAAAAATACACTGGATAGCATCAGTCAGTTTTTATTTCAACTCCACGAGAACGCCACGGCCACATCATCGAAAATCGAAGGTACGTCTGAGTCAATACTGCAAAAACTAAATGACTTGATTTATCAATCGAAAAAATACCTGGGAGACACCATTACGCAGCCCATGATCGATATGATATTGAGACCGCTTGAGAAGTACATTGTTGATAATCGAACACTTCTGTTTCGAAGAAACAAAAACGGACTGATCAGAGAAGTCCATGGCTGTTTCATTCCACGAAAAATTTATGCAAGTAAGGAGGCGGTTCTGGCCTTGGCAAAAACGATTCATCCATTAAGAAATCGATATTGTGATATCGTATTGGACATTGCCGATTTAACAGTCGAATTGATCCAAGAGGGAGGAAGTCGCAACGCAACTTATTTTATTGAATCCTATTGTAAAAAAACCGAAGGTCGTGAGATAAAACAGATACTCCCAATATATCAGGCTTTGAAATGCCTTTCGCAGGGTTTGAAATATAGCATTTCATTCAAGGAAAACAGCCGAAAAACCGAAGAGGAAAACAAGCGTAAAGCTATGATATATTATGAACAGGCTATTGAAGTTGTTCATCAATTGTGATTTAAATTTTATAAGAAGAAATCAGTTTTCTTGCAGATAGTTTGCTTTATTTGACCTGCTGGTGAGCTGATTAGTTACAAATTTCTCAGCATTGACTTGTTTGATAATCTTTGCTTCTCAATTATTTGGGCATCTATCCCATTCTGTTATTGAGAAAAAATAGGACTCATCCGTATTGATATATTTAAGTACTCATTGCCGTTTTTATTTCGAAATCGCCGAACGACTGAGTATCAATATAATCAGGCGCTATTCACTGATCTATTGAAAAATACCTAGGTGTTTTAACCCTTTTTAAGAACTTTCATGTTTCAATTATTCTGAGTTAGACTCAAATGTAATCTAAAATTGTAATGGAAACATCAACGTGCGATTCTTCATGCGTTCTCAACATCTGAAGCCCTTTGCCTGATGGATTTGTATTCCATCTGGATAAATACCTCAGTTTTTTAGACCAGATTTACTAAACTGGATACACGGAAGCTTTTTCTGCTTGGTCCGTTGATTTTATTTTATTGCCCCGTCTGCGAGAAACGTTGATGAACTGATTTAACGATTAGCGTCTCCCACGCGAATTAATGCGTATTTAAAAGCAATCGGACCAATTAATTGATTGATTGTAATTGCCGAAATTAAAAGGCTTTGAATAGGTATGCCAATTGTTGGAAACCGCCTGACAATTTCTGTTAACAATCCAAGACTAACACCGGCTTGCGTTATGAAACCCAACCAATAGTGTTTGTAATGGAGTGGGTTGTCACCTGATACAATCCCGCTGAGAAATGAAGCAATGTACAGCATTGCCAAACGCGCACAAACCAAAATGACCCCAAAAATCCAGGCTGTTTTCACCACCTCCATATTGATGGAAGCACCTATTATCGCGAAAAAAACAACGTATATTGGTAATGAAATACGGTCCATTTTTACAAGGAATTCCCTGCCGAATTTTGAGAAATTCTGTACTGTAAAACCGGCACTCATACAAATCAATAGCGGCTCCAAATTAAGTGATAAATTATGGTGATCCTGTATATAGGAGGAAAATAAATGACTAAATTTGATAACCAAAAAGCCAATTCCAATTATTACTATTGGAAATTCCACCCTCACATGTTGTATCAAATATACGATTCCTTGCCCAAGAAATACGCCTGTAATAAAAGCTACCAAAATCTCAATTAAAAGAATAAAAACAAACGTCCAATCAATCGAACCGTTTCCAGCAACAATCACCTGGCAGAATGACAACACGATCCCAAAGAGAAGAATTACGACTACATCAATAACGACGGTTACACTTAATACCGAATCTGTATAAGTTCCTTTTGCCTTTGTTTCACTGATGATCGCTATCGTCGAAGATGGTGACCGTGCTACAGAGATCACACCAAAAATTAAGGATATGACTATTCGATTAGAAAATCCGATATCAGTAAATATGGCCATGAAGTCGAGTAAAAAAAATACTAAAGCTGCTACACCGACAAACACCACTATCGTTTGGCTGATTACCAGACTGAAAATTGATTTAAAATGTTTTCTAATACTGGAGATTTTCAGCTCACCGCCTGCACAAAAAGCAATAAAGGCCAGTGCCAGGCTATTTATAAAAGAAAGATCTACTATCGACTCTTTGGATGTGAGACTTAAAACGTATGGCCCGAATACTAATCCTGCAACAATATATCCTGTAATTTTGGGCAGCTTAACTTTTTCAAGAATAAAGCCGGTTGAATAGGCCGCCAAAAGCAAAAAGCCTAACACAAGAGTCGGTGATACATGATTAACTCTATCTATTATCTCGGTGTGAACAATCACAAACATGACTCCAATAAGAATGGCCAATACAATAATGCGTTGTATCATGGAGCTTCTAGATTTCGATGTTATAAAATTGAAACCGTTTCAAAGAATCTGAGTTAGGTTAAAATGTACTCCAAGATTGATAAATGAATCATCAAGGGTCCATCAACCCCATACATGACCACCTTCGATGCATTCTGTAATCTTGTATTTGAATTCTAAGCAACTTTTCTCATTGAGTTCAGCAGATCCTTTACGGCAATCGTAGCTATTCCTGAGTTGATGTCGGACATGGCATAGGGAATCACCAATTCATTGTTATGGATTAGCGCTCCACAAGAATAGACGACATTGGGGACATATCCTTCCCTTTCTTTCTCGTTCGGAGTAAGTAGTGGTTCATCCAACCGCCTGATGACTTTTGATGGATTTTCAAGATCGAGCAAAACGGCGCTGATGCAATATTGACGCATCGGCCCAACGCCGTGAGTCAGCATAATCCAACCTTCATTTGTCTCCAGGGGAGACCCGCAGTTGCCTATCTGGATGAATTCCCAAGGAAATTTGGGCTTCTGTATGACTTGAGACTTCTGCCAGAAATGGATATTGTCAGAAAACATGATGTGATTATTTTCTCCGTCCTGACGTGAGAGCATTGCGTAGAGACCGCCTATTTTTCTAGGAAAAAGGGCCATACCTTTATTTTGAACGGCTTTACCGTTAAGAGTTAAGACATTGAAAGTGATAAAATCCTTTGTCTCAATGAGCTGCGGTAAAATCGTAATACCGTTATAGGCTGTATAAGTGGCGTAATAGACAACCTCCCCGTCGTCATTGATAAACTGAACGAATCGTGCATCTTCAATACCTCTGCTTTCATTTTTTGAAACAGGAAAAATTACTCGCTCAGATATGCGGTGATCCGCGTGAAAACTTACTTCATAGTTGGAATTTGCAAGCCAACGTATATTCTCGAAAGTTCTGTTTTGCTGCTTTTCGGTAAATACGGGGTTTTGGCGAAGATATCCAATTTTTTGGATTAACTCATTATATGAAAAGTTTTCTGATAGCTGGTTCAGAATATACGTGGTTATATTATTGTCAGCTCCCATCTCTTCCAATTTGAGTCGGAAGGGATTCCGTTTATAAACCGGGTTTAATGTTAGGTCCGGTGTTTCTACAAAATTACTGACGGGGTCGAACAAAAACGTGTTGTGCGGGTCAAGCACGCCACTACGAAAGACAATTGACGAAATATGTCCTTCACCTGTTGCCCTCAAACTCATGATAAAGCGCAAACTGTCTTTACTTAGATGGCTTTGATCTGGATGGGGAACGATGGAAGGGTTAAAAAGGGCTGCCGATTCGATAGAGTACTCTTTAGTAAAATAGGATCCGATGAGAGCCCTTTGAATATCACTTAACACGACATCTCGTGGCAGATAGTCTTTCACTTCATTCAAGTACCGCTCAAAAATAGATTCAATGTTTTCATGCCTTTGCGAAAAGTCCGCCATGATTTTATCCAATAAATTCAAGGCTTCAGCTTCAGACAGGTCCATGACGTGCTGAATTATTCTGTTTATACGATTCCCGTTGTCAGGAAGGTGAAGACAGGTAATCACCCGTGCAGTATCCCCGATAATTTTATTTGCCTTTCTTTGAATGTTCAGTCTTTGTTTTATTTTTGCTTGCATTTCCGTGTCCTTGTCATTGAACTTAAAATTATTTCCCTGCAATAAAAAGCTGATCTATTAGCTAGCGTCTTTAAATTCCAAACATTTTGAACGTTAAAGCTCCATAATAAAAGGTTCTATAACGGAGGTCGGGAAGCGGAAAGACAAAGTTCTACCAATTCATCAATCACAGCGATGCCAGCGCACATGACTGTATCCGCTCCACCCCAGTATATTTTGATCGTACCGTCATCTTCCGGTACAGCCCCACAGGTGAAGACGACATTGGGGACATATCCTGTTATCTCCCAAGGGTCCTCAGGCTGCAAGATCCATTGATCGGAAACGCCGATGATCTTAGCTGGATCATTGAGGTCATGCAGAGCAACACCAAGCCGATACACTGTTCCGGACATCGTCTTAAAAACACCGTGGTAAATGTGAAGCCAACCTTTGGCAGTTTTAACCGGCGGGGCACCGGGACCGATCTTCATTTCATCCCAATGGTAAGTAACCGGTTTCATGATCACCCGGGAATCACCCCAGTGAATAAGATCAGGTGAATATGAAACCCAGATGGACCAGGGAGAAATTTCAGAATGAGGTCGGTCCAGGCGTATGTACCGATCATTGAATTTTTCAGGAAAAATAACCACATTTCGAAGATCTGCCTGAGTAATCAATGCAATACGCTCCACTTTATCAAAATCTTCGGTTTGTGCGAGAGCGATCCGCACACCGTGTCTGGAATAGGCACTGTAGGTCAGAAGAAACTGATTTTCAAAAGGGTTAATACGGAGATCCTCTACTCCGAATTCTTCATATTCGTTGAAGGTGCTGTCTGTTGCCGGTGTGAGAAACGGCTTGGGATGTACCTTAAAGGAAAACCCGTCTTTGCTGTCTGCCCTGCCGATGATGGAGCGTCCGTTACGCAAATGAGATCTGAATAACATGATGTAGCGGCCGTTGAATTTAACAACACCTGCATTATGAACTGTCGCCACCGGATATGGCACATCATCCCGGGTAAGAATGGGATTTTTTTTATAACGTTTTACAAGCATATGTTTGTCTTTCATTTCAGATTCTCCCGAAATCATCTTCCAGACGTTCAATATCATCCTCACCAAAATATTCCCCGGTTTGGACTTCAATAAAGACCAGGTTTTCCGATCCATTGTTTTTAACTCTGTGGAGAGATCTGCGCGGGATATCTATCGAATTTCCGGCGGTAAGTACCATCTCATTCTTGTCAACTGTCACTGTTGCCTCACCGCTAAGAATATACCAATGTTCGTCCCTTTGCTGGTGACGCTGCAAACTCAACCGTTTTCCGGGGTATACAACGATTTTTTTGCATTTATAAGTGTCTTCATCAGAAAGTACCTGGTAAAACCCCCATGGCCTGCGGTTTTCAAGTTGTGTCTTTTCAAGTACCTCCTCATAAACAGCTATGTACTTTTCCACCATATGGTCGGTGGTAAAACGATCTTCCACCGTTTTTCGACAGGTTGCCCGGTCAATTTCTTTAATACGTCCGACCGCTTTGATTGCCT
>Ga0075122_10002781_pt1 | contig 11367 bp, 8 predicted proteins | sample AntAceMetag02UKB_FD_69790 | JGI IMG/M metagenome (GOLD analysis project Ga0075122, IMG submission 69790) | Saline lake microbial communities from Ace Lake, Antarctica - Antarctic Ace Lake Metagenome 02UKB | ecosystem: Environmental > Aquatic > Non-marine Saline and Alkaline > Saline | place... | reverse complement strand
AGATTTCCGAGTTACTAAACATCACACAAAAATCAGCCCGGGGTCTGGTCAACGAATTTATAAAGATGGGCATTCTTATTGAGCACACAGGATTCATGCGAAACCGATCATATACCTTCAGCAAGTATCTTTCGTTATTTTAAATCCTTATGTTACTTTGGAGGCTGAAAGTAACATATAAAAATTCTTATGTTACTTTCAACGCTGTGCATTTTTAAAGAACATACTCGGCTATAAGCGGAACAAAGTATTTATCTTTGAATCATACTTGAAGCTTTTTTAGCTGACTTTTAGTCTATAATTTGAGTTCAGGGCTAAAGTCGAAATATAATAATTTATACTTTGAGTTCAGGGCTAAAGTCGAAATATAATAATTTATACTTTGAGTTCAGGCTTAAATTCAAATATTGAAACATCTTAGAAAGCCAGACCAGTAATGGAGCAATGATATCTATCTCACGCCAAGACGATCTATGCGAAGGAGTTGGAAAATTGTTTGAAAGGTTTTGCAAAATTCGATTTGAAATCACCTGACTTTAAGATTCGTTCGTTAAAAACCAGATGGAGAAATTGCTCGAAATCAGGTGTCTTGACATTCCGACAGAGAATTGATTAAAACTCCCAAAAACTGCATTCAGAATGTTATCACACATGAGTTGTGTCACTTAAGAGAACCCAACCATTCACCCAAATTCTACTCCTTAAGAGGCCGAATTTTACCCGAATGGCCAAAACAGAAGGAACGATTAAATTTGTTCGGAAATATTGTCTATTAAACCTAAAATCTCAAAAATAAGTTGTCTAACAATAAATTCACTAAAGAGCACTCCATGTCATTTAGCAGATCTTTATTTACAGAAAGCGGCCGAGTCGTTCGTATCGGGATTCCGATTGTGATTGCCCAGCTGCTGAACATCTCCATGGGTTTTGTCGATACTGTCATGACAGGGAATTACAGCGCTGAAGCGTTGGCGGCAGTCTCCAGCAGTCATCATCTGGTGATGCCTTTACTGATGTTTGTAGCCGCAGTGATCAGCGCAGCACAGGCAATTACGGCACAGTACTCGGGGACCGGCCGCAAGAAACCGGATATCGGCAAGGTCACCGCTCATGGACTATTGATCGGTCTTTGTTTTTCTGCTTTTATAATCATCTACACCAGAATAGCACCCCTTTTCTTACCGTTTTTTGGCTTTGATGCGCCAGTCATCGTGTTGGCTGCAGACTACCTGCATGTGTTTGGCTGGGGTTTGCCCGGAACCATCATTTTTATTTCGTTTGCGAGTTTTTACGCTGGGATTTCCAGACCACTAATTACAATGATGGTCAGTTTCATCATGCTGGCCATGAATATTATCGGAAATTACACATTGATATACGGTCACTTTGGATTTCCAGAGTTAGGTGCGGTTGGCGCCGGATGGGCCAGTACGCTGTCTGCCTGGAGTGGTGCGTTGGCAATCCTGATGATCACATTCCTGCACAAGGAGTTCAGGGAATACATCCCCGGCAGGCAGGTATTCCGATTGTATAGTTACCTATTGCGACACATTCTGAAAATAGGTTTGCCCAGTGGACTCTCCATTGTTTTCGAAGCCAGTATGTTCGCCGTTTTTTCTCTGCTGATGGGACGTTTTGGCGTGACGATCCTGGCTGGCAGTCAAATCGCGCTGAATTGTGCGTCCATTACGTTTATGATCCCACTGGGACTCTCCTTTGCGATCACCACCAACGTGGCCGTGTATATCGGGCAGGAGAAATATCGGGCAGCCCGTCTGGCAGGTATCGCCGGTTATGCGGTCAGTATCTGTTGCAGTGTTTTCTCTGCAACTGTGTTGATCCTCTTCAATCACCAGATTGCAGCTGTTTATACGAACGATACCCAAGTCATTGCGATTACGGCTTCCCTGCTTGTTTTTGCGGGCATATTTCAACTCTCTGACGGCCTCCAGGTCTCCGGCATGGGGATTTTAAAAGGGTATAAGGATACCCGTATTCCGATGATCTCAAATCTAGTCTCTTACTGGGGGGTGGGGATGACATTGGGATATGGGCTTGGATTCATCCTCGATTATGGAGCGCAAGGCATGTGGGTCGGTATCATCATCGGACTTTCAGTCGCTGCCGTTTTGCATGGCCTCCGCTTCAAGCGTGTGGCACATTACTGGATTCAACGGCAGAACTGACAGGATCCGAGACGAGTGTATTGTTTTAAATAGACTGACTATTAATGCCAAAGCTTGTGCTGCGGCTCGTCGAGGATGGAAAAATCAGTCTTCACTGTTCACAGACCGATTTTTATTGTGTAGTGTCAATAAACGATAGCCACAAAGACAGACCAACAGAGGCAGTGATAACCCTTTATCCCGATTTAATTTTAAATATCCCAAATGAAAATTAGCGAACTCGTTAAAATCACGGGTGTCTCGAAAGAGACTATTCATTACTATATTCGGGAGGGACTTCTGCGGAAGCCTCGCAAGACGGGTCGCAATGCGGCTCAATATAACGAAGACTACGTCGAACAGATTCGAACCATCAAAGCACTACAGGATAACCACTACCTACCCTTGTCCGTTATCAAAAAGGTGCTGAAGAAAAACCGCACAGCAACCCCGGAACAGCGAGCATCCCTTGGAATTATCACAGAACATTTCAGACCCATAGATCGGCTGTTGAGTGATAGCAGTCTGGAGGGGACGGAGGCGTTCTTGCAGGCGACAGGACTGAGCGAGAAATGGCTAGGGCGATTGATCGATTGGGGAATTATCACTCCGACTGAGGAGGCGGACATCGTCACTTACAGCAGCCTCGACATCACCCTGGGCAAGCTGGTCACAACCATGGACCGCCTGGGATATGGGCCAAAAGATGGAACGGATCCGGACAATCTGAAAAAGTCATTTGATTTTGTCGCAAAATCCCTGCATCGAGATACACAGGAACTGATAGCCAAAAAAAGCAAGGAGATGTCATCAGAAGAGATTCTGGTGAAATCTTCACAAATGACTGAAGTGATGGGACTCTTCTTGTATTATACTTACCAGAAAATCTCCACAGCAGAGTTCAAATCTCACATCAAACAGGTTGAAAACCTGGATTAGTCAACAGAGCGGGTAACACTCCCAGCAGAAAACACTCTGGGAGTTCCTGAATCTGAACAGCAACCATAGCAGAGTACCATTCGGCCGCTGAGTACTGCAGAGATCAGAAATGCTTTGCTTAGCGCTGCAGGTTCTCTATCACAGTTGCAACACCCAGTCCACCACCACAGCAAGAACCAAAAACACCGTATTGTCCACCTTTGCGGATCATGTCCCGCATAGCAAACATGCAGATTCTGCCTCCGGAAGCACCATTGGGGTGACCAAATGCAATGGCACCACCATTTGGATTCCACTTTTCCATATCCACGGTCTCACCCGTCTGATTCTCGATCTCTTTGGCAACTGCCAGGTTCTGGACAGCGAACGCTTCATTACACTCCATCACGTCCATATCGGAAACTTTGAGTCCGGCGCGTTTAATCGCCTGTGGTATGGCATAAGCAGGAGCAATTCCCATGATTTTCGGATCACAGCCGTAGTCAGCACCGGCCAGCCATTTGGCCATCGGGGTATATCCCAGTTCTTTGGCTCTTTCTGCAGTCATCATCAACACGAAAGCAGCACCGTCGTTCTGACCGGATGAGTTTCCAGCAGTAACAGTTCCACCCGCCTTAAAAACAGGATTCAATTTGGCCATGCCTTCCAGGGTTGATTCACCCCTTGGATGTTCATCCACATCAAAAACAAATTCAGGGGTTTTCCGTGTTCCGGGAATGGTGACCGGAATGATCTCATCCTTAAAATAACCGGCTTCCTGGGCTGCCTTGGCGCGCATCTGGCTGTTATAAGCAAATTCGTCTGCTGCTTCTCTCGCGATATTATATTGAACCTGCAGATTTTCAGCTGTCAATCCCATACCGATACACTCTTCCGCGATCGGCGATAGAGTCGATGGCATTGGCATCGGTGGTATCAACTTAAACGGAGGGGTCGCCATGGAAAACTTAACAGCAATCTGGCTGTAGGATTCCATGCCACCCGCAATGATGATATCAGCCTGATTGGCCATAATCTTCCAGGCAGCATGATTGATGGAATCAATAGCAGACCCGCACTGCATTTCAACATAAGATGCGGATGTTTCATAGCCCAGGCCGGAGGCCAGTGCTGCCCAGCGGGCAGGGTTTCCAGCACTGGAACAGCCAGCGGCTGATCCCAGAAAAACGCTATCCACATGCGCTTTCTCAGCAATTTTGGTTTTATCAAGCAAGCCCTTGATCCCCATCCCACCGAGTTGAGAACAATTGAAATCCCGAATCGTTCCACCCATGCGGCCAAAAGCAGTTCGTACGCCTTCTACTATTACAACTTCTTTAGCTGACATAGTTTTCTCCTTATTGATTAGATAATTAGATAATGAATTGGTATGCGAGTGATCACACAAGCACCGGTTATTCTCTCATGGCAGGCAAGCAACGGAATGTGTTGCTACTCTTGACTTATATCGATCCGTAAGCACCTTCTGTTTTACTTGCCGGACAACCGTTTAAAATAGATCGTTTATCAACACTACACGATAAAAGCCCTATTATTACAAAGCATATGACGCAATTATGTTGGAAATTCGGAGGACAGTGAAAGATGTTAGTGTGCTATATAATGCATCGAACTCCGATTCTTTGTCAAGATTCAAAGGAGAGTTTAAGGGGTTAACACGGGATGTGCATGGTGCAATATCGTACCTGAGGGGAAACGATATTGATTCAAAGTTGCCGTTCAACATGCCCCATCGGTAGATGCGGATCTATACCCTTTTTTTCTTATCCAACGAAGGAGCGTCTTAAAATCGTGTCTTTCTGCCAACGAGCATCATTTCGATCTGGGTATCCGATGTTGTAATGCAGTCCTCGACTCTCCTTTCTGTGCAGAGCGGACTGAATAATCAGCTCGGCTACCGTAGCGATGTTGCGCAGTTCGATCAGATCCCCGGTGACCTTGAAATCCCAGTAGTACTCCTTGATTTCGGCCTGAATATTTTGTATCCGTCGCTCTGCCCGAACCAGTCGTTTATCTGAGCGCACTATACCGACATAATTCCACATCATACGCCGAATCTCATCCCAGTTATGTGAGACCATAATCCGTTCATCGCTGTCTGTGGTTCCGACGACATCCCAGAGTGGCGGTTCGGGATCATTGGTGGTATTGTTTTCCCGCAGATCTTTGATAGCCTGTTTTGCCGCCGTATCCGCGTACACCAGTGCCTCCAAGAGTGAGTTACTGGCCAGGCGGTTAGCACCATGCAGTCCCGTGCAGGCTGTTTCTCCAATGGCATAGAGGCGTCTAATGTCCGTCCGCCCGTAAACATCCGTCACCACCCCACCGCACATATAGTGTGCGGCCGGGACCACCGGAATGGGCTCCCGGGTCATGTCGATCCCAAAGCCCAGACACTCACGGTACAGATTTGGAAAACGGTTTGTGACATTTTCAGGGGTCGTGTGCGTGATATCAAGAAAAACCGAATCATCCCCCCGCTCTTTCAATTCGGTGTCAATGGCTCGTGCGACCACATCTCTGCAGGCCAGATCTCCCTGGGGATCATACTTCTTCATAAATGGTTCACCAGCCGAGTTTACCAGCACCGCGCCTTCTCCCCTGACCGCTTCTGAAATCAAGAAATTCTTGGCTTCCGGGTGGAAGAGGCAGGTAGGATGGAACTGCACAAACTCAAGATTCGCAACCGTTGTTCCCGCCCGGTACCCCATGGCAATACCATCCCCGGTGGCAATATCCGGATTGCTTGTATAGAGGTAGACTTTTCCGGCCCCACCCGTTGCCAGCAGCGTCATCCGACTACTGAAGGTCTTGATCTGCCTGGTTTTTCGGTCAAGGACATAGGCCCCGCAACACGAATCTTCATGGGTCGCGGTGACCATTCCTCTTTTCATACGAGTCGAGTAAGTGATCAGGTCGATCGCAATGTGATTCTCGAAAAGGGTGATCCGTGGATGATTCCTGACCATTTCAAGCAGCACGCCTTCGACCTCTTTACCGGTCATATCAGACGCATGGACAATACGGTTTTGAGAGTGGCCACCCTCCCGCCCCAATTCGAGATTTGCAGGGGGATATTTGAACGGACCCGCATCTGCAAGATTAAACTCAACCCCCAGCTGCATTAGTTCTTTAATTCGTGCTGGACCTTCCTTGACCACCATTTCAACGATATCCCGGTTGCAGATTCCGTCTCCTGCCGCCAGGGTATCCTGGATGTGCAGATCGAAGGAGTCCACGTCACCAAAAACGGAGGCGATCCCCCCCTGGGCTTTGTTAGTGTTACTCTCCATGGCTTCTTTTTTGGTGATCAGGGTGACATCACCCTCTGCGGCCACTTTCAGCGCAAAACTCAGCCCGGCCACACCGCTGCCAATAATCAAAAAATCTGTATGGTTGTGCATTGCTAAATCGTCCTGGTTAACCTGCGGTTTATTCATCCACTGTCAAAAGAGGTCCAGACTTCTCTGCGCCTTTTATACAGTGAGTTTTACAAAATACGCCTGGCTCTGGCAACCTGTTTTGAGGTCAGGGTTTTCCCTTGGCAGACCTGACCGCCGGTGATAATCTGCCATGATCGTTACAAGACAGAGGCAATACCGGGTCGCCCTTGGTTCAATTTTGATTGTCGCAATGAGGCAGGCTGTTTCCACAAAAAATGATACGTATCAACCATTATCATGGGTCAAACAAGAGTGAAAGATATCGGTCGCGAAATAAAAGCGGTCCTGTTCGACTTTGATGGGACCCTGACCCAACAGGGCGCATTGGATTTTGCAGCCATCAAGAGAGCAATGGACTGCCCACCTGATTTAGCAATCCTCGAGTATATAGATACGTTCAGCGATTCAAAAGAGAAGGGACGGCTTAATGAAATCCTTGACCAGGCCGAAATGACGGCAGCCAGTCAGTCTTTTCCTAACGATGGGGCAGAAGACCTGCTTACATGGCTGCGGCATAAAGGTATTTTGATGGGCATCATCACCAGAAATGGACTGGCTCCAGTGATCAAGGCCCTTGAAAATTTTAAACACTTTACGGTTGATGATTTCGATGTGGTGATATCCAGGGAGAATACCATCAGGCCGAAGCCCCATCCCGATGGCGTGAATCTGGCGCTTGCTCAACTGGGAGTTGTCAAAGAGGAAATGCTGCTGGTGGGGGATTATCGCTTTGATATTGAGGCCGGGAATAGTGCGGGTGTCATGACAGTTCTCCTGCAGGAGAAGAACAATCCAAGGGATGTTTCCGGCTGGGGGCAGGATTTTTTTATCCATCAGCTATCCGAATTGCAGGAGATGATTGAATTGCGCCTGCCACTCAGTGGCGGAAAACTCCCCAATCGATTTCTCAACAGTTTTCTGTCCAGCCTGGAAATACTGGATCCATCGATACTGATATCCCCCGGAGTAGGAGAGGACACCGCAGCTGTCGATATTACAGAGGAAGAAGTATTGATCCTGAAATCGGATCCAATCACCTTTGTTTCAGATGCAGCCGCCCGATATGCGGTAACCATTAACGCCAATGACATCGCCACATCCGGGGCAATCCCCCGCTGGTTCCTGTCCACGCTTCTTTTCCCGCCAGGTGTGACACCGGCAGAAATCATACAGGTAATGGAAGAGCTGCAGGATTTCTGCCTGAAACAGGAAGTGACCCTGTGTGGCGGCCATACAGAGATCACAGATGCGGTTACACGGCCGGTAATCACCGGAATGATTGCCGGGACTGTCAAAAAAAGCCAACTGATTGATAAAAAGGGAATGACTGTTGGGGATTGTGTGTTGATAACAAAAGCAGTTGCTGTTGAGGGGACATCGATTTTGGCCCAGGAGTTTGAACATCAATTAAGGAGAAACGGGTTAACCGACGATGAAATTACGGTGGGAAAAGAGTTTTTGGAACAGATCAGCATCACGAAAGAAGCTGCTCTTGCATCCAATAACGAAGGCGTCAGTGCCATGCACGATGTCACCGAGGGCGGACTGGCGACGGCCCTTGAAGAACTCAGCTATGCAGGAAATCATCTACTGGCGATCGATATGGATTTAATTCCGGTTTCTGAACTGACCCGCAAAATGTGCAGGGCTTTAGATCTCGATCCGCTGGGTTTGATTGGTTCGGGCAGCCTCATCATCTGCTGCAAAGCAGACACCTGTCAGAAACTGATCGATGATCTGACCACAGCCAACATTCAAACCACCCGCATCGGGACGGTTCTGGATACCGGAAACGGGGTCATTGCGGAAGCATCGGGAAAACCGTCTGCATGGCCGGTATTTGATGCCGATGAAATCACACGCTTGTACAGTTAAGGATCTATGAAGCATTAAAAGAATCAAACTACGCTCCCTGGAGGATAATAAGATGAAGAATAAAATAGTACTGATCGGCGCCGGCAGTTTACAGTTCGGCACCGATATGTTGGGTGATATCTTTCAAAGTCAGGTGCTAGCGGGGTCAGAGGTCGTTCTACATGATATCAATCCGGATGCTTTGCAGAGTATCGAAAAACTGGGGTCAGGATTTATCAAAGAGAATAAGCTGCCCTACACACTTTCTGCGACCACAGATCGCAAGGAAGCCTTGCAGGGTGCAACCTTCTGCATGATTTCTATTGAAGTCGGAGACCGCTTTAAACTCTGGGAACAAGACTGGCATATTCCCCAACAATATGGAATTCAGCAAGTGTTTGGAGAAAACGGCGGTCCGGGGGGACTTTTTCACTCGCTGCGGATCACTCCGCCGATCCTTGAAATCTGTGGGGATATCCTGGCTATCTGCCCGGAGGCGACGGTTTTCAATTTCAGCAATCCCATGAGCCGGATCTGCACCACTGTCCATCGCAAATACCCGGATTTAAAATTCATCGGTCTCTGTCACGAAATAGAGTCACTGGGACAACACCTGCCCCTGATACTGGAAACCCCCTTCGAAAACCTCCAGATTCGCGCGGGCGGCCTGAATCATTTCAGTGTAGTGGTAGAGGCAAAGTACGTCGACAGTGGGAAGAACGCCTACCCGGATCTGCTGGCAAAAGCACCTCCCTATTTCGAAAACCTCCCCAATCTGAGGAATGTGATTCGGGAACTGAAATCGGCCGCAGCAGGTTCCACACCGGGCGCCGAACCAGCATTCAGGGCCGGTGCCGGAGAATGGGCGGACCGAAAACTGTTTCAGGTGTTCCTGGAACAGTACGGATGCTTCCCGATCACAACGGATAGCCATTTAGGCGAGTATGTATCCTGGGCCAGTGACGTGGTCGATCACAAGGGGATCCTGGATTTCTATGCTTTCTATCTACAGTGGCTGGAGAAAGATCCCCAGATCGAGTTGAAACTCCATGAAAGGGTGGTTCCCATTATGGAAGGGATTCTAACTGATGCGGGGTATGAAGAGTCGGCTGTAAACCTCCCCAATCAAGGTTTGATCGAGAAACTGCCCTCATTTATGGTGGTCGAGGTTCCTGCTCTTGTGGATAAAAATGGCGTCCAGGGGGTGGCATTGGAAGACATGCCTAAAGGATTTTCCGGACTGCTGTATAACCAGGTGGGGGTGCATGACCTGCTTGCCGAGGCGATCATTCAGCAATCGCGGGATCTGGCGTTTCAGGCCCTGTTGGCGGACCCGGTTGTCAATAAATACGAAAGAGCCCTGCAAATGTTCGATTATATGCTCGAAATTCAAAATGAATACCTGGGATATCTCAAGTAGTGTGAAAAAGGTGTTTAAGACGCAGAATGGTCATTGGTTTCGATGACCATTTGAGCGCAGTTGCTTTCTTTGCTGAATAAAATCAAGAGAAAAGAGAGTAAAACCCACCCCGCCATCAACAGAAATCCTGCTCGATAGGCATCAAGGCCATATATTTTGATGCCTGCTAGGATTTTACCCCCCCAATTCCGGTCCAACAGCAGTCCGACCCCAGGTTGCAGCAGCATGGGTCCGATCATCACCCCCATATTCACTATTCCGGAGACGGTCCCGCCATATTGAGCCGGTATGGATTCTTTCACAAAGGCGAACCCTATTATCATACAACCGGATGCAAAACCTGCTATGACCAGGGAGATGACCAGGACAGTTTTCGGCATTTCTGGAAAAATGAAGAGCAAGATCCAGCAACCGGCCACAACTCCACTTCCAATGATGTAAAGGGGTTTGCGTCGACCAATTCGATCAGACAATCCCCCGAAGACCGGTCCCCCGATGGCCCAGGCAATCAGCATAGCCGAACAGATAGCGGCGGCATTAACCGTCGAAAATCCGTGATGGGTTGTTAGAAAAGGGACACCCCATAGCCCTGAAAAAGCAAGTATATTTCCGACAATACCACTGGGAACAATGGCTAACAACCAGGTATTCCGATATTTGAAGATTTCAGCCATGCCACCAAAAGAATCTCGCACTGAATGATCAGTCGACGAAGTTTCATCAGGACCATGACTTGTGTAACCCTTCTGTGTTGGCGAATCCCGAACGATCAACCAGATTCCCAGTGCAATCAAAAATGGAAACACCGCCGAGGCTGCCATGACCGGTCTCCATCCAAACGTCACTACCAGAAACCGCAGGGGTACACCAGCGAAGATCGCTCCTGTAATTCCGACCAGCAGAGCGATTCCGGAAGCAAATGCAAATCGGCTTGGTTCAAACCAGTTGTGAGCCAGCTTGAGCATGCCAACATAAGCAACAGCAACAGACCCCCCGATTAAAAGACGTCCAATGCCAGCTAGCCCGGCATTTGCAGAAAGTGCAAACACCACAGTTCCAACTCCTGATATCAGAGCCCCAGCAGTTAACAAACGGCGAGGCCCCCAGACGTCGGACAGGATTCCCGTTGGAATTTGCATGGCAACGTAGGCATAGAAATAAAAGGCTGAGAGATTGCCAAGGGAGGCTGCATTCAATACAAAATCCCTGCTTAACTCAGAAGTCATCACTCCCGGGGCCACTCGTTGAAAAAAACCAAAAAGATAAAGAGCTGCGCCCAGGCCCCAAATAGTCCAGGCTAAAGTGACAGGAGGATATTTTGATCGGGTCATAAGGAAATGGCTTGAAAATGGATCTGGTTGGCAAAATGAACCTGCTATTGGTGATATATAGAATACGCAGATTGCCACAATCTGAAAAGAGATACCTGAGTCCGCTCCGAAAATTGTTTTTCTGAACGAGCGGGTTTGGCCGGCGAGTGTGCAACAGATTGTTCCTCGTCGTTTCCAAAAAAAATTAGGCCCAGTTTAGTCGGGTTCCGTTTTTA
>Ga0075122_10002778_pt1 | contig 11371 bp, 12 predicted proteins | sample AntAceMetag02UKB_FD_69790 | JGI IMG/M metagenome (GOLD analysis project Ga0075122, IMG submission 69790) | Saline lake microbial communities from Ace Lake, Antarctica - Antarctic Ace Lake Metagenome 02UKB | ecosystem: Environmental > Aquatic > Non-marine Saline and Alkaline > Saline | place... | reverse complement strand
TAAGATGCCCCAAACAAACCGCTTAACTGTCAGCGCCCGTCATGATGTAACCCGCACCGGTGAATTGGTACTCTTCAATCAAGTTGGTTCTGACCCTGACCTTGGTTTTTCTCCTGTCCCAATCGTAATTTTCCTCGATCACGAAAGGCACGGGCGCGTCATCTTCCCATTGGAAAGTACGTCCCAGAACCGGAGATTTCAAGTCACTTGCAGAAGCGCCGAAAGTGTTCTCACTCATTCCGGGTGTTTTTGCAAGAAGGACATAGCCAGTTGTCCAGACATTTGACAATGAAAAAGATTGACCTTTCTTTGCGGTGTCTTTTTGCGCTCCTGAAACGAGCACTTGATCAACCTCAAAATAAGCCGCCATCATTTCCATTTTTTGCTGAATCGACAAAGTTTGAAACGCGCCGGTGTATTGGAACGTGTCCAAAATTTCAGCCGTCAATGTCAAATAATCCCAGGTTGTCCAGTTCATAGCGACAACATTAGGAAGCAAGCCAGCTGCAGCCCTCATTGCCCGCTTTCCGGTTTTGATATCAGCCAGAGGTGTCGCCGTTGCCGACGTGCTCCAAGCGGTCGCAACGGCACCGTTTGAAAGGTCCGTCACGTTGACCTTTGCCGCACAACGTATTTCATGATTCAGCATCATTCCAGATAACGCCCTCTTGACTGCGACCTCTGAGAGATCGAAAAACCTGGAATAAAGTTTTTTCTCTGAATCTTCGACGGTTTCAACGCGGCCCCTGTCCTTACATGAGTAAGTTCCAGTTTCCCATTGATAATCGTCCTCGTTGTAAGTCCCGTCAGCTCCCCGTAAATCGTCAACGACTTTCAAAAATGCCTCAATCGGCAAGACCGGGTAGTCGGCTGATTTATCTGGAACAGGGAAAAAAGGAAACAGATTCGCGCCGACATAACCCTGCGCGGCTGCATCCATAATGTATTCATACGCCAGTTGAGCTAAATCCGGGCGCTGAATCGTGGTTGAACTAGTAGGTGATCCACCCATTTTTTAGCCCTCCATTATGATGTTAAAAGGACACCTGTATATTCCAGCCACATAGCCGTGCAATACATTTTATCCGTTGTGTGTGCAACAGGGGTCAAACCGATTGTAATAGTCTGACTTCCCGCACCGATATCGGCATTTCCGAGAGTTGCAATTTTCTCCGCGTAGGTTGCGGTTTGGTTCGTGGTCGTGGTATCAACGACTTTTGTATCTCCCTCGTTGATAAACCAGTCAACCGTAAATCCTACCGCGTCCGTTGTGGATTCAGAAGCAATACGACAATGAAAAACGATGTCGGCTGTAATATCGATATTAGGCGGGATTATTGCCTGTGTAACGATTTGAAGAACCTCACCACTCGCCCAATTAAGGCGCTGGACTCCATCAGTTGCAGCGTTCGCGGCCTCAAGGATTGGAACCGTATCACTTCCGAATACACCTCCATTCGCTACAATGTTGCCTACATCGAAGTTTGAGGTTATCCGCCAGGTGTTAATTGGAAGCGGGATCAAATGTTGCGCCGTCAGCGCTTGCCAGTAATGTTCCTTATTCGTTGCCTCAAGAGTCACTGCTGATGTTTGCCCGCTGGCGTCTGCATAAGAAACTGTTGCTGCAGTGGTTGAAAGAACCGCGAAGCCTATTGCCTCCACAATGTCACCGGAAGCCGTCGCAGCCTCAAGAGCCAAGGCAATAGCAGAACCGCTCGATGTATCCTGAACCGTTCCACTGTCTCCGCCATACAGGGTTGCATTGACTGCGAACGCTTCGTTTGCTGTGTATTCATAGGTCCCGGTTGCATTCAACGGCTGAATCGCTACCGCGTCACCTGATGCCGTGTTATAGTTCCCAGTCACTCCAATATGTTGTTCACCTGAATCAGCATAAACAACTTGAGGAGGGCTTGAAGTTGTGCCCGACTTGATTTTTACCCGGCGTTTGTGAATTAACGCTTCGCCAGCGGTAAAGGTTGGAAATTCGCTCCAGCTCATTATTTTTCCCCCTTGTTATAGGCATCAAGGTACTTCTGATGCAGTTCAGGATTTGAGATCTTAACCGCTTTCATGGCCTCTCCCTCGGTTTTGCCTTCAGCGACAAGTTTTGAAACGGCGGCATTATATTCAGCTACCGGGTTTTTTGCCTCTTCGCCTTCAGGCGCTTTTGCTTCGGCTGGCGCGGCTGGATCAAGCGGTTTTTCAAGGTCGCCTTCCATTTTAGCAGCCAGTTCTTTTCGGCTTGCTGCTTCAGTCCTCAGATATTCAGCGGCCGCTTTTTCAACTGACCAGTCCTCAGTCTTGGCCTTTGCCGTGAATTCGCCAGGCATCGACAAGTCTTCAATGCCATTAATTCTTGCGCGTTCTGCGAGAATCCCGGCGGCCTTGCCTTCTGCCGTGTGTGTTTCTTTAGAAACCTTTTCGCCTTCCGCTTTTCCGCGATCATAAACCGCCTTATAAACGTCCGGAAATTCGGCTTCAAGTTTTGTAATATCCATAGAGTTGTCCCCCTGTTGGATGTTAGAAAATGCCGGACGTCCCGGCGTGGAAAAAACTGTTGTTTGTTGGCTGTACTTTTCAATCAGTTGGTTCAGAGTAGAAAATCCCTTCGCATATCCGTTGTCAATTCCATCTTGACCGATGTAGACCCTTGATTGTTGCGCGTCGATTTCTTCAAACGATTTTCCGAGCCCCTTCGCAGCCGCTTCGACAAAAATGGAGTGCAGTTTATCGACTGATTCGGTAAAGACAAGTTTTGCTTTGTCGTCATATGGTCTTGTATCTGTGCCCGCATCTTTTAAGTCCCCCTTTGCAACTGATGTTCTAATTTCACCAAAAAATTCTTTGTACCAGATCCGGTTGTCCACATGTTCAGCTACAACTCCGATTGATCCGGTTTGAGATGTTTTCCCGAGTAAATACCGTTCTTTGGCTGGAAATGTCATCAAAGCACCGGCCGAAGTTGCCATGTCGATGGCTGAAATAAGTTTCTTTTCTTTTGCCAGTTCGTAGAACATTTCCTCTGTTTCAAAAGCCTGTCTTACGGTTCCGCCCGGTGTGCTTAGATATTGGATAACGGTATCAACGTCAGCGTCTATCAACTCAATAATTGCATCCTGGATATCGCCGTAACCAACTGAAAAATACCAATCTCGGCCCGGTCTGATCGGCCCATCAATTGACAAGACAGCAACCCTGCCATGATATTCGATCAACGGGTTTTTTTCTTCTGTGATCAACCCGGATCGCATCAAACCCTCAAGCCCATTCTTGATATGTTCCATTTCAGGGGCAAAGAATTGACGCTGATCGAAAAACGGGGCAAGCATCAGAAAGTCTGAAAAATTGATTAGTTCGGGTTTATTCATCGTCTGCCCCTTCCTTTGGTTCGTTTTCTTCAATCAATTGTTTCGTTTGTTGCGCTACCGCTTCAATCAAGCCTCTTTCCTCTTCCTCTTTCAACTCTTCAAATACTGCGTCCGGGTCCAGTTCTGAGCTTTGTTCAATCAATCCGCGTGTGCTGTTGAACTTTCCGTCCCTGAGAATTGTCATTCCCTTGGCTTCTTTTTCAACATCAAGGCTTGGCATACGTGGCCCGCTGAATTGATGGATTGGATCTCCTAACCAGGCGGCCTTGATTTCTGGATCGTCAAAAAATCCAGGTGCCGTTATATTTCCTGAAGCAACGCCCCAACTCATGAGATATTCCCAGAAAGGAAAAAGGAACTGCAGGATAAATGCTATTCTATTTCTAAGCACCGTCACCCAAAACATAGCGACCTCACCCCGATTCGCTGAATAATTTCGATCCATCCAGAGCAAGATAACGGATTTCGGTATTCCAGAAATTGCACCAATCAAAGAAACAATGTGAGTTTGAAAATCGGTAAAATTGCTATTCGGCTGTTTGCTTTCGAACGGTTCCAGGGTTGCGTCAGTTCCCATAAGGTCAACGATTTGGCCTTTCGTCATATCAATACGAGGGAAACTTGAAGTTGTTCCAGCTGTCTGATTATTTCCAGGAGCACCGCCCATTTTCGGAGCTGTCCCGCCACCCTTCCAGAATGCTGCAAAGATAGATTGTATTTTAGCTGCTTGCAGGACCGATGCTGTTAATTCCTGATGATCGATGATAAGTCCGATTGTCGGAGTCAAGAGGGGAATTCCGCGCAACGCTCCCGGTCTGTCTTGGGCTAGATTTTTGAGTTGGAAAACCTGCCTGATTCCGGTATTTGATCCAAATATTGACCGGCTTGTCCATTGATCAGGATTAAAATAGCCTGAGTCAATCTGACCAAATTTGTCTTTGTTTTTCGTTGTCCAGATTTTTACGGGGATCCCTTCTGCGTTTCTTTGGATGCCTTGATAATAATCGGTATTATTTTCAAGTCCAGTCGGTGTCTGGATTCGTTCAGATTCCAATATCTGCAGAGCAAACGGGAATTTGTGGCCGACTCTCGGTTTCTTTTTTACTGGAAGAGGAAAGCAGTCGCCGCCTTCAAGCATGGATTTGAAAGCTATTCCCTGCAGGTATCCGCCGGAATACATCCTCTCATAGTGGCCGTTTTCACCTTGCCAGAACGCCTTCCAGAAATTTGTAAATTCTTTTTGTTTGGTTTTCTTTGCATCTTCTGAGAGTCCGAGCGTTTCCGCATCAATTGACGAACGGAAAACAAGACCGGACCCTATTGTATGGTCAGACAACCTAGAATTAATCGCGGCACCAAGACCGGACATTGACAGAAACCGGCTAAAATTAATCAGCTTCTGGCGTTCCAGGGTTGTAACTCTTGAATTTGGGCTTGTTAGAAATTGGGTGAAACCATCGAAAGGGCGGTTGCCTGGTCGGGTTGCTTCGTATGCGCCTGAAAGCATTTTTATCTGAACGCGGCTTTGCATTCGTTTCGCGCCCCATCCTGGGAAAACGTTTTGAATTGCTTTATCAAGTCCGCTTTGTTCAATTTTAGGCATCTTGCTTGAACCCTATTTCATACATTTTGATCGCTGTTTCAGATGGTACATATGCATTTGGATAATATTTCTGTAGTATCTTTTCCCAGTTGTCTCTCTCTGCTTGCATCGCTTTTATACTTCCCTTTTGTACTCCGAATTGACCGACAGGGCCCTGATCATAACTATACTGTTGGGCTGTTCTGGCGGTCGATATGTCCGTGTCAATTTGTTTTATAAAACCGACTATTTCCGCCGAAGTGTAGAAGTAACCCATTATAATACCGCATGGGCTGCAAGTTTCCAGGCATCGGATTCAGACTTTGCAAGCCCTGAATGGAGTGGAACACCGTCTTTTTTATCGAGAATACAAAAACGGTTTTTCAGTTTCTCGGATTTGGCGGATTTAAATTTTGCTTGTACAATTTCTTTGTCTGATAAGACTTTGGTTGGAACAACCTTGACGGCTGCTTTCTTTGTGGTCTTTTTGAATGCCATACTAACCCCTGTTTAGGGTTCGACAATTTGGTCGATGATTCGACGTTTTTGTCAATAGTACGACGGTTTTGTAGGTTTGTCAAATATAATTCGACGATTTTGTAGGTTTTTTTATAAAAGCGCTAATTCTGCGAGTTGATAAAATAGGAAGAGTAAAAAAGCGATGAAGAGAAAAAGAAATGGTTTTGGTTCCATTTTAAAAGGTTGGTTGATGTTCGGGACGGATCATTACGCAGAATATGACCCATCTTTTTGATGAACTTCATTGCCGGTTAAAGGCGGATTGAACACGCATACCAAAACAGTGTCAGTAATTGCTAAAAATTTATGATCATCATTTTTATCTAAAATGTAAACCATTCCTGGAAATATCTCAAAAAATGCTCCTGACTCAATGTCATGAAGTAGACCTTTCCCGCTTACACAATAACACGTTTCTAAATGGTTTTTATAGTGCCAGTGTCTCCAATCCCCTTTGGGTATTTCTGTTTTTGTGAGCGTGTATCCCATATTGTCAGATTCTAGCAGTATTCTATTGCTCACCATTCCGCAATCAAATTTAACAGCTCGATCTGTAGTTTTTAGATGCTCTGTGTTTATTATTTTCATATGTTTTTATACTTTTCCATTATTTGGCGCTGCCTAAGTGCCTGCTCTTTTGTTGGAGCGAGACCCATGTATTTACAAGTATGATCATTCTTTAATATTGTAATTGCAAACCTCTTCCAGCTTGCAACGTCGCTTGCGCTGGTTGATAAAAAATCAAGATGATCAGGGAAGCGTCTAATTCTTACTCTCTGAAGCGTTTTGCTTCCATATCTCGTCATTCCGTTTAACTTAAATTTAACGCCATTATCCCTTAACTGCCAGATGATTTCATCTTTTAGGCCGCGCCCCACTCTGCCCCAATACTTAAACGATTGAATGAAGCGCATCCTAAAATTATCTGCAACCTCTTTTGGAAGAGTATCAAGTAAGAATTTTGTGAACGATTTCCAAGTATGGCCTTTTGGAAGTTTAAAAGACCTATACCCTAATTGCTTTCCATAAGTAGCGACGAAATTTGCCCCCTGGACCCTGGCGCATAACTTAGCCCATACATGAGGATCAATAACACGGTAAAGCCCTAGGCTTGATTTAGATTCAGACATGAATGGGGAAGCAACCCGCATTGAGTGAACTGGGACACCGGCTTTATAAAATATGTCGTAAAGCTCGTTATATTCCCATTCAAACTTAGCGTTTGCAGCCCATATATCTTCCGTTCTCCAATCATAAATAGGATAGGCATTATAAACTAGCTTTGTGTTTTTCTTTGTCCAGCATTCGCCATGCAGCTGCTCTTTTCTGTCGTTCATAATCGTTCGATATCGATTCAGGCTCTCAACTGTCCTAATCCCAATTAAACACGCGCATGATTCTCCTTGAGCGTACCAATCGCCAAATTTATCCCAAAATTCATCATAATTCATATCTTCCCAGAAAAAGTCCATTTTGTGTTTTTTGTAGCAGTTCTGGAAATTAACAATATAATCATCCTTCGGCATTGGTTTTATCCACCGATCTTTGTCGCGTTCCCCCCAACATTGCCACTCAACAGCGTAAGAACTGACAGTACATGGCAACGTAATAGGCAAACAGCACCAATAAACATCAAGCAAATCCAAGTTGTTCCTGATAATCGAGTGCATAAACGTAAGCGAGTATTCATAATTCGCTTCATTGTCCATGATCATTAGCCCGATTTTTTTGGTTATTCCGTGTTTACGCATATAGTCAAGCATTAGATTAAGCATTACACCTGAATCCTTACCGCCTGAGAATGATAAATAGATACGGCTGAAATTTTCAAAAAGAAATTTGATTCTGGTTTGGGATGCTTCGTAAACGTTTTTTGTTTTGTTGTAGACTCTTTTCATCTCGTTTTTCCAGTTCGATTTTTTTAAGAATGTGATACCATTCTGATTTTTTAGGAGTGAACCCTAGTGACTTTAACGAGTGGTCATTGCTTAAAATAGCTATACAAATAGACTTATATGACGGAGCAAGGCACAATTTCATTAATTTGTCTGGCACTTCGTCAGGTATGTCATCTGGATACCCACGATGTTTCCAAACATCATTATATTGCTGTATTTTTGATTCCATATTTCAAGATATTTTTTTGCTAGTTTGTCGGCTCGATATTGTTGCTTATCTGTCAGTAATTTGTACCCGCCTCTTGCTTCTGCTGGTATTCCGGCATGATAAGCCATAGAAGCCTGACCGAGCCACGCAATTTTATTTCTACTCTGATCAGATAAAAAATGTTCACAACTGAATTTCCATTCTGTGATAACCTTTGACAGCACATCTCCAAACAACTGCAAATCAGATAAAAATATCCTGTACCGCTCCTGACATTCATCTTTTGTTTCGCCGATATCAGCAAACGAGCTATAGAAACCAGCTTTATAGCATTCCCACTTATGCCAAGGATGCCAGATTTTTTTCATTCTGCTTGCTCCAAGTAATCTTCTTTTTCGTCGTTCCATCCAGATTCTGCCGTCCATGAATCTGAAAAGTCACGGTTCTCAAAGAGTGCCGCAACGCCTGTAATCTGCTTAAATCTTAGAAGCTCATCTGGGCTACACCCTATATGATTCATAATCCATCTGTCGCCCTTACCCATTTCGACTAGTTCACTGATGATACAAGACATTAACTCAATATTATGCGAACCCCTTGCGCGGTTGTGCCTGATGGTTGAAGACATTCTATCGCTTTTACTGTCAGTTGACTCGTTTATATTAACAACCGGAAGCCTGCCAAACATGCGCTCCCTGATATCTTCGTTATCTCTTCCGACAATGTTTCTGTGAAATCCGTCAACAACTTCTATTCCACTGTCATGCTTCCATGAAACAATTGGCTGAGTATAATGGTCTTCTCTGATTGATTGCTCTAAGAGATGCATCTCAGGAGGGGCGACGGCGTTAGGGTTGTAATCGTTGGCGTGTATTTTTTCTTGCTTCTCCCAAAGAACGCAGTCAACAGGTTCATTTTTAAATGGGCTGTTTGCGTGAAGAATATTTTTAATATCATTTAGAGCGTCTATTTTTTCACCAAGCTCCATTCCATTTATCAAATCAATTACAGGAGCAAGTCTTAATTTTAACTCATAATCCATTTCTACCTCCTAAAATAAAAAAGCCCAATCAAAATAAGTTGTCGAGCAAATCATAAATATGAAATTGCACTTATCAAGATTGGGCCTCTTATGATTCACTCGACTATTAAAGTATTAACTATATTAATATTATTGTCAACTAAAAAACACTCCCAACAATCTTGACATCCTTTGCGCTGTCGGTAGTCGGTTTTGATTTATTCCACTGTTTGAAATCGTCCCAGTCTGGACCCTGTTCAAACTCGCGGAAAGCTAAAATAAAAGCGGCGTCTGAATAAATACAACATGATTCGGCTTCGTCCCTTGCGTGGTCGTATGGCTTAACCATAACACCGTTTTCGTTTGGTCGCCTGATTGTTAGTTGCCTTATAATTTCTTCTGTCATGCTTGGCTTGTCTGATATATGGAAATTTGACTCGTTTCCTGCCTCTTTGTTGTCGACATGCCTTTTTAATAGATTACGGAGGCTAACCCGTTTAATATTGGAGTACACGCCCCAACTTTCAAACCCGTCAATATCAACGGTCACATTTTTACCGATGAAATTGATTGTACCTTTGGTGACTTCTTTACCAAATACGCCGAATACTTTCTGGAAATGAAGCGGTTCGAAGTTCTGTAGAAAGTGCTTAACCCATGCCTCATCTTTTCCCCATCCCAAATCAACAGCCGCACAATAGATGGGTTGTTCAACTTTCCAGCTATTGAGATACCGTTTTGTCAGAATAAAATCATTGACCGCGTTCCATGGAGATCCGTCTAGTCCGGGTTTAATTTTCGGGTCCCCGCCAAATATCTGATGATCAATAATATATCTATCGTTATTCGGACCGAATCCATTTACTTGCCCTTCAATCCGTCCGGGGTTTTCCTGGACATCAAAACCACAACTGAGGATTACGCAATTTTCTGGTAGAGGTTCCAATTTTTCTCTCGTTTTATAGAGTGCTGAGTGACTGACGGTTTTTCCAACTTTCTTTTTCCAGGGTCTGGCCTGCTTCGAATTCCGGTGCCGGATCTTTTCGCCTTCGTCTCCGGTTTCGTCAAATACTTTTGAAGCTGTGAGCCAGTCTTGGGCATATTGAGTGAAAGGATAGCCAAGCATGGAATAAAGGCTTGATATTCGGTAGCCTTTTATTAGTGGGTCGGTTCCCTCGGCGTGTGGCCTCCATTCCCAATTCTGTAGAACTTTGTATTTGTGGCGCTCATAGACTTGATGTTTGCAGTCCGTGTCCTGGCATAGAATATAGGGTTCTTCTGTCAGCGTGTAGTTTTCATGTGGGATTTTGAGGTTGTCAAATTCCCATGTTTGCATCAATCCGCACCGAGGACACTTGACGTAAAAGTGATTTTTATCAGTTGTCTCAATCGCTGGCCAGATAATTGATTCACCCTCCGCCCTGGGGGAACTGTTTGCAAAAATCTTGTAGTCTCCAAACCTGCCAGACACCCTGTCGAATAATAGTTTAAGCGGTGATCCTTCCCCTATCTTTCTATTCTCAAACTTGCCCGACGTTGTGGCGCCTATATTCATTCCAAAACGGTCAAGGTCATCAATCAATAACAAACTAGCTGATATCTTAGCAAACGCGGTTCCGGTTGCACCACCCCTGGTTATCAATGCACCGCCCGGCCATTTCTTAAACAAATAGGCGTCATCCCCTTTTTTAACGTTCTGCAGGACTTTCTGAATGTAATCATTTGCTATAATTGTTTCGGCTAGTTCGTCCTTTGCCCAAGCGACGGCCATTTCTTTGACTGCATGCATGGCTAAAATTGGGCCTCTGATTCTGCAATCAATGCGGTAGGCTATTAGAATCAGGTTTAAGGTTGACTTTGATAATTGGGTTCCGCTGCATAAATAAACGACTTTGACCGGGGATTGTGGGCTCAAGTCATCCATTATTTTGATCATGTGTGGGGAGTAAGACAGGTCAATCAAGCCCTGCATTTTACTTGAGGCGGGAAGGTGAAAGCGGTTTTTTGCCCAATCCTGAATACGAATGTTTGGGTCTGGGAGGACTGCACGGTGGATTATGGAATCAATACTTGAAGTATCTTTTTTTTTAATTCATCTTCTGATAAATCGTCGAAGTTCTCAGCGATTACTGACAAGCCGTGATGGTTGTCATCCTCGATTATTCTTTCGATTTCGTGCCTGGATTCAGCACCCTCGACTTTTGAGCCGATCCTGTCTTTTTGGCCTTGTTGATGTTCTCGGAATTGTCTGATGAAATTAAAAACGCTGTCAGAGAGTGTGTTGACGTCAACTAGCTTTTTTTGTTTTTCCTTGTTCTCAATTCTGACTTTTTCGGATTGATGGAAGGCTTTGTGTTTTTCTATTCGTTCGCGGGAGTCGGTAAGTTTGAGCGGCCCAGCTTGCTCGATGTCTTGTTCGTGTTCTTCTGTGGTTGGCGCTGGTGAGGATTTATTACCAGTTGAACTATCCGGCTTTTCCGGTGAGTTGGCTTTTTTCTTTCCGTTGTGCCTTTTGCCGCCAATACCAACGCGTTTTTTAAGCTCTCCTGATTCGGCTATGGCTGCGACTGTTTTTTCCTTGTTGTATTTTTTACCAACTTTAAAGAATAAATATTTCTTTTTTTTCTTAAGTTGAGAAACGGCCGCTTCGCTACACCCAAACGCTTCTGAAATTTGTTTTTGTGTTATTAATTCCATTAAATTAGATATTTTCTTAAGTTATTCTTAAGTCAAAAAGTGTGCCAAAAGTTTCGAAATATTGGGCAGTCGCTC
>Ga0075122_10002776_pt1 | contig 11374 bp, 15 predicted proteins | sample AntAceMetag02UKB_FD_69790 | JGI IMG/M metagenome (GOLD analysis project Ga0075122, IMG submission 69790) | Saline lake microbial communities from Ace Lake, Antarctica - Antarctic Ace Lake Metagenome 02UKB | ecosystem: Environmental > Aquatic > Non-marine Saline and Alkaline > Saline | place... | reverse complement strand
ATGTGATGTTAATTCCGATTTCAGGAGATAATAATCTTGATTCTGTTGACTTGCTTTTGGATAAATATAATATTGATATATTCCCTACAATTTTGATTAATGAAGAATTTAAAATTCATAATATTAATGAGCTCGAAGAAATAGAAAAGTACTTCAAATAATGGTTATTTTTTAGAATATAAATCTTAAAAAAGGATGAGTTATGTAGGTTCTTATGAAAGAATGTTTTAAATGTGGGATTACAGAAGATAAGGCTTTGCTTTTTGAAACAATAACTCCTGAAGGAATTAGGGGGGTTTGTAGAAGATGTAGCTTTGATATTGAGACACCTATAATCAAAAAGAAAACTGATGTTCCAACTTATGAAAAGAAAAAAAGTGTTTATGAAAGATTGTCTCAAGTTGCTGGACTTAATGCTGCGGAACATCGTAAGAAAATTTATTCTGAAGAATTATATAAATCTGAAGATTCGCAGGACAATGAATTAAGAAAAATTGTGGAAGATAAATATAGAAATAGAATTTCGCGTGGTTCAAATGAAAATTTAATTAAAAACTTTCATTGGACAATTACTCAATCTCGAAGAATGAAAAAAATTAGTCGTGAAAAAATGGCTAAGGATTTGAATCTTCCGGTATCTGTGATTGCTTTTGCAGAGCAGGGAATTATTCCAAATGATAAAAATCTTGTTTTGAAAATTGAAAATTATTTAGGAATAAATCTTTCAAAAGAAACTTCTGGAAGAGAGCTCCCAAAAAAATTGAATTTGGAAGATGAAAAATCTAAGATGCTTACAATTGATGAACTTAAAAAAATTTCTGAAGAAAAAGAGATTCGTGAAAATCCGAGAATTTTTAAAAAAACGTCTTCTAACTTAATTATTCATGGTGAGGAATATGAATTAGACGATAAGGCGAAAAATCTTGATGAAGAGCCAGAATTTATTGATATTGAGAAGTCGGAAGATTTTTAAACTAAATTAAAGACTTTTAATTATGGAAATCAAAATTATTAAAGAAGAAAAGAATCTTATTGAAGTTGAGATTGAAAATTTGACAATTACGGAAATTTTGAGAGTTTATTTGAATAAAGATTCGGGGGTTGAATTTGCTGCGTGGAGACGAGAACATCCTACGAAGAGTCCTGTTCTGAAAGTTGAAACTAAAGGTAAGAGTGCTAAGAAAGCAGTGAATGATGCTGTGGCTTTTATTGAAAAAGACTTAGATAAAATTTTAGTTGATTTTAAGAAACTTAAGTGATTCTCTAGAATAATAATTAATATAAACTTTAGTTTCAAAAAGATTTTATGAAAAAAATTGATTCAAGAGTTTCTCCCGGGGCAGAAAATAATTATGTTAATGGTATGCTTAAACTAGATGATTCTGATTTCAGAGAAGCCTATTTAGAATCAATGGAAAAATATGGAGATTGGTGGAATGGGGGGGCGGTTCCTCGTTGCGCAAGATGCTTTGGAGCCATTAAAGAGCCAAAAGATTTGAGAAAATATGCTGGACGACCTCTTCATCCAAAATGCTTTAAGGAAGAATGGGAAAAAAATAAAGAGAAAGAAATAGATCCTCTTCTAAGAACTTATTGGGAGAGGGTAGCTAATTTAATGACAGACTAATTTATCTAAATCCTTATTAATATCCTCTTTCTATTTTAACTATGACATCGAATAAAATATCTACAGGAAGTTTTGATTTAAACAAATGGCTCTATGGGGGTTATGAAAAAGATGTGATTACAATGATTGCTGGGCCTCCTGGATGTGGTAAAACTAATTTTGGAATTTTGGCTTCGTGTAGTCAAGCAAAAAAAGGAAATAAAGTTATTTTTGTAGATACAGAAGGAGGGTTTTCTGTGGATAGGGTTAAACAAATTGTTGGGGAAAATTATAAGAAATTTTTAGAAAATATTTTGGTTATGGAGATTACAAAATTTGAAGATCAAAAAAAGTTTTTTGATAATTTATTGAAACAAATAAATAGTGAGCATGTTAAATTAATTGTTGTGGATGGAATGGCTATGCTTTATAGATTGGAGTTGGGTGATGCTGTTAAGTCTAAAGATGATGAAAAGATAAGACAGGTAAATAGAGAAGTTGCTAAACAGATGAGAATTTTGGCTGAGATTACGCGAATGAAGAAGATTCCAATAATAATTACTAATCAGGTTTATACAGAATTTTTAAGTTCAGAGGATTTTGAAAAAGGTGTTGAAAGGTCTGTGAATATTGTTGGGGGTGATTTGTTTAAATATTGGAGTAAGTGTATTATTGAATTAAAAAATGATAGAGGTAAAAAGAAAGCTGTTTTGTTGAAGCATAGAAGTTTGCCTCAAAAAGAAATGAGTTTTGAAATTAAGGATTTAGGAATTTTTAAGAAGGGTTGGATTTGAGAGAGTTAGAAATTGAATAAAAATTCAAAAAATAAAACTTTATAAGTAACAGATTATTAGTAAAAAGATGGAAGAAAGGTTGGGTGTGAATATTGCGATTAGAGAAGAAGAAATGGATGGAAAAATAGTTTTTATAGTTAATAACGAAGATACTGGGGTTGCTGATTTTGGAGATAATTTAGAAGAAGCTACAGAGAATTTTAAAAAGTCTTTATTACTTTTTTTAGAAGAATATCCAGAAAAGAAAAGTTTATTTATTCAAAAAGAAGCTCAAGCACCTTTGATGGTTTCAAGAATTTTAATTTAAATATTTTTCAAATTCTTTTTTATCTATATCTAATTGTGAATTAATTATTTAGCATTTTATTTATTTTTTTATGAAACAAAACAAATATTTTTATCTGTAGAAAAGATATAACTTTTTAAATACCCCTTCATTAAAATAAATATGAAAAAAGATAATAATTGGATTTTTATATTTCTTTTATTTGTAATTGCAATTGGAATTCTAATCATAGCACTTAAACCTTTTAACCAAAATCTTCAGGATGAAACAGTTACTTATGTAGTTGAAAAAACAGGAGGATGGATAACAGACATTGATGCAAAAACAGGAGAACGGATAAAAAAGTACGAGTTTGTTTATGATTGTAATGATAATGGAAAAGAAATTGTTTGTGATGGTACAATTAATTATATGGCAAAAAATAGTGCTTCAGGGGGAATTGGTTTTGGAATGGATTGTTATAAGGAATATGAAGGAACTAAACAATGTATAAATAGAGATGTCCTTCGTATAGATTATATGAGTTCAGATAATAATCAAGTAGATTTTCAATTGAAGTGCGATTATGGAGATAACAAGAATTTTAAGATTCAATTAGGGTTTGATAATGATAAATGCTAATTTTGGCTTGCTAAATAAATTAAGTCAAACTATTTATTTTTACAATTTTTCTTGCTTTAAGATTTCGGCAGTTCATTTTTCTCTTTTAATTTAAAAGAAGATTTAAGTTAAATTTTTAATAGAAGAATTCTTAGAGAATTTTATGAATAAAAAGATAATTAATAAAATTATAGAAAAACAAAATAAAAAAAGATTAGATTTTTTGATTAAGAAAAAAATATATGATAATGCACCAATTCGTAATTATATAGACTCTTTTAAATATGAAGAAGAGAATAATTTATTTAGTAATATTGATGAAACTTTTCAAAATTTATTAAGGTATCTTAATAAAAAAAATAAACCCCTTTTAGGAAATAAGTTAATTCTTCAGTTAATTTTTGAATCAGTTCAAGATTTATATGCTTCTTTTTCGTTCGCACTTATGGGATTTTATAAAATAGCAAATAGTTCTCTTAGAAGTTCTTTTGAAAATGTTTTTAGAATAGTGTACTTTAATAAATTTCCAGATAAGTTATCCAATTTTAATGCTCAAGAATATTTTAGAGTAAAAGACAGATTATTAAAAGAAACATTTTCGGATACAACTTTAATTGAAGAAATAAAGATGTTCCTAAAACAAATGGGTTCTTTTGTTCATACAAGTCCAGAGATTTTAACTTCACGAATTGCATATCAACCCATAATTAATATAAATGAACTTAATAATTTTAAAGTTCAACTTGAACAAACAAAAAATCTTATCTTTAAAATTTTAAATAGTGATTGATTTCCATTTATCTATTCAACCTTACTCTCTTCCTTTTTTTCTGCTCTCAACCCTACTCAGAACTTTCTGTTTTACTCTCTTCTCTTTTTTTAGCCCATTCCTCATTTGATTTGCATTTTGGGTTAAAACAAAAAATCCAGGGCTTTCGTCCGTAAATCAATCTCATTAACATTGGATATTTGCAATGTTCGCAGATTTTGTCTATCTTTTTTATTACTCCATTTGGTGGAAGTGAGAAAGTTGTTTTACAATCAGGGTAAGCATTACAAGCAATAAAGTGTCTTCGTGTTTTCTTAGAGTAAGTTATTGCTAAACTTCCTTTATTACAAACAGGGCAAGGCATTAATGTGTTTTCTATTTTCTGTTGTTCTCGATATTCTAAATTTGCTGTTAAAAGTTCTTGCCCGATTTTCTTTTCAGATTTTTCAAAATCTTTAGCAATATCTGTTATTGCTTTTTTTGCGTTGTTAATTATTTTTTCTTCTTTTTCTAAAAAACCTTTTTTTGCTTTTTGAATTCCTTTCATTTGTTCTTCAAAACTTCTAGTTAATTTTTCGTCAATGATTATTGGAGAATATTTTTCCATTGTTGAAATTAAAGACATCCCAAGGGGGGTTGCTTCAATACTTTTATCTCTCACATATCCTCTATTGTAAAGTGTTTCTAAAATTGAAGAACGCGTCGCCTTTGTTCCAAGATTTCTTTTTTCTAATTCAGAAATTATCGACGCTTGTGAAAATCTTTTTGGAGGTTGCGTTTGTTTCTTTTCTATTCTTTGGTCAATTATTTTTACTTCTCCATCAATATCTGGAACTTCTACTTCTTTTAATTTAGAAGGATAAATTGCCATCCATGCTTTTTTTCTAACTTGTGAACCATTTGTAGAAAATAATAATTTATCAACTTCTGCTGTGATTCTTTTTTTGTCAACAATTGCAGATTCACAAAATAAAGATAAAAATCTCTTTACAATTAAATCATATATTTTTTCGTCGCTTCCCTCCAATACCTGGCTGTTCCCGGTGGGATAAATTGAAGGGTGCGCAGGATCTGTTTTTTTACCTTCTATAGGTTTATCTTTAACAATTAATTTTTCAACTTTATATTTCTTAGCTAATTTTTTTAAGATTGGTTTATAATCAATTGCTTCTGGAAGTTTTTGGGAAGATGTTCTAGGGTATGAAATTAACCCTGCAAGATAAAGTGACTGCGCAATTTGCAAAGTTTTGGAAGGAGAAATTCCATAGAATTTGTAGGCTTCTGTTTGAAGGGTTGTTAAATTAAATGGGGGATTTGGAGGTAAAATTTGTTCTGTTTTTTTTGTCTTTGCTATTGCTGTTTTTCCAGTTAAATTTTCAAACTTTCCCAATTGATTTTCATCAAATATATCCTTTACATGTTTTAATTCTAATTTATTTTTATCATCATCTACTGTGATAAAAATTTGATGATAATCTTCTGGCTCAAATTTTGAGATTTCTCTTTCTTTTTGAACAATCATATTTAAGGCCGGTCCTTGAACTCTTCCAATAGACATTATTCTAAATTTCCCTGTTGTTTTAATTGCGTTCATTAAAGCTCTTGAAAGATTTATTCCATAAAACCAATCTAAATGGTGTCTTGTTTCTCCGGCAATTGCTTGACCCCATTCAAGTTTAGGCAATTTATTTTCATAGGCTTTTTCTAATTCTGGTTGAGTTAAAGTCGAAAATTTCATTCGTGAGGCATCTTTTTGGTTGCAAATAAATCTTACTACATTTAATCCTATTACTTCTCCTTCAATATCAAAATCTGTTGCTACAGTTATGGATCCTGCGTTTTTTGCGAGCTTTAACAAAGTGTCGTAATATCTTTTTGTGAAATCTTTTTTTCTTGCTAAATAATTTGGAGTCCAAGAGATGTCGAAAATTGGCACGCTTGAACCTGCGATGTTTTGTTTTAATGTGAACAAATGTCCGACTGCACATGCAACTACAATTTGTTTTCCGTTTCTTTCAAGTTCGTAGTAAGGGACTTTTTGATTATTTTTTTGAGTTGCTTTTCCCAAGGCACTTGCAATTTTATTTGCTGCCTGTGGTTTTTCTGTAATAATTAATTCATAACCTTTTGGTTTAAGTTGAATTTTTGGAGGAATGTATTTTTTATTTTTTGTTGTTGTTTTTTTTGCTCTTGCTGTTTTCTTTTTTGTTTTTGTTGTTTTTTTTCTTGTAAATTTCTTTTTAGAACCCATTTTTTCAACTATTTCTGAATCTCTTATATCTATTTTTTTAGAAATCTTTTCAGTAATCCCGTGAGGAGATTGAGGGGAAGTAGGTTTTACTTGTTTTTCAGTTGTTCTTTTAAGATCATCTTGATCAACAGGGAAAAATTGTTCTGATGCTTTTTCTTCACTGGTTTTTTGTGGTTTTTTTACCATGGTTTTATTTGGGGGGTGGGTTTTTAATATTTTAGATTAAATCTCAAAAATCTTTCCTCTTCTTCCAACATTAATAACTCTTGTTTTTCCTATTTTTTCTTCAATTCCCTCTGCTTCGTGAATGTGTGAGTGAATAAATAAATCTGGTTTGAATTTTTCAATTGCTTTTTTAATTGCAGTACTTCCTTCAAATCCTGAGAATTCTGATTTTGTGTCTGCAGAATGCATATGAGTAACCATTATTTTCTTTTTTGGATTTTTTAATGAAGAGTGTCCTTTTTTTAAGGTGTTAAAAATTTCCCTTTCAGAAATATTAAATCCAACTACTCCTCCTGCTCCAAAAATTCCTATTCCTCCTTTTTGAAATGAATATGTGTGAAGATTTTCTGTATATGGAGCATACATTTCGGATAAAAAATCTGCTGTTGCAAGTGATTCGTGGTTTCCATGAAGAAGAAGTACTTTCTTTTTCTCCTTAAGAAAAGGCCCAATAATATTTTTTGTAGATTGTTCTGCAAAAGTTAAATCTCCTGCAAGAATAACTAAATCTACCTTTTCATCTTTTGCTTTTTTAGCAAATTTTTTAGCTAAACCTGTGTCTCCATGGATGTCTCCAATTGCTAGGATTTTTGTTTTTTTAATCATAATCTCTCTTGGGATGGAGAGTTAATAAAATTTACTAATATTAGATTAAAATCTAAATCTTTATATATATTTTATCTTCTTAATTTATTATGATAATTCCTGAAAAACTAAAACATGGAGATGAGATTAGAATTATTGCTCCAGCAAGAAGCCTCTCTCTGCTTTCAGAAGATTTAATTAAATTAGCAAAAGACAATTTAGAAAAACAAGGTTTCGAAATTACTTTCTCCAAAAATTGCAGGGAATCAGATATGTTTATGTCTTCTTCAATTAAATCTCGAGTTGAAGACCTCCATGAAGCATTTAGAGATAAAAATGTTAAAGCTATTTTTACAGTAATTGGGGGATTTAATTCAAACCAAATTTTAAAATATCTTGATTATGATTTAATTAAGAATAACCCAAAAATTCTATGTAGCTATTCAGATATTACTGCTTTAACAAATGCAATTACTGCAAAAACAGGATTAGTTACTTATTCTGGCCTTCATTTTTCCACTTGGGGAATGAAAAAAGAATTTGAATATAACCTTAAATATTTTAATAAATGTTTAATTGATAAAAATGAATTTGAAGTAAAACCTTCAAAAACTTGGTCTGATGATGGGTGGTATACAGATCAAGAAAATAGAAATCCGATTGATAATGAGGGTTTTATTATCTTTAATAAAGGAGAGGCTGAGGGAACTATCTTTGGAGGAAATCTTTGCACATTAAATTTACTTCAAGGAACTGAGTTTATGCCAGATATTTCTAATTCTATTCTTTTCCTCGAAGATGATTATGAAGTAAATCCTCCGGATTTTGATAGAGATTTACAATCTCTAATTCATACACCTAATTTTGATAAAGTTAAGGGAATTGTTATTGGACGATTTCAAAAAAAGACAGATATGACCTTGGAAAAACTAAAGTATATTATTAAAACAAAAAAAGAATTGGAAAATATTCCAATAATTGCTGGAGTAGATTTTGGACATACATATCCTATGATTACTTTTCCAATTGGAGGAACTGCTAGATTAAAAGTTGATGAGAAAGTTGAATTTAGAATTTTAAATCATTAGTTAATCTATATCTCAATTAATGTCTTCAATTTTTAGTTAATATTATAAATGTTTAATTCATATTTCAAGAATAATGAAAAGAGAAATAAAAATTTTAATTGCTTTATTTATTATTGCATTTATTATTCGAGGAATTTTTGTTTTTGTTACTCCTGTAAAAATTTGGGATGAAACTGTTTATGCAAATTTAGGTTATGATTTAAGCAATAATCCTTTGGATTATTCTGTAGCGAATAATGGTTGGAGTGACTTTATACCCTCTGGAGGCGATGTTTTTTATGCTTGGCCTAAAATGGGATTTAGGGCTCCCCTCTTACCCTATATTTTATCTCTGTTTTATTTATTTAATTTAAATTTCTTAATAAGATTTTTTATTACAATAATTGGTTCTTTATCTGTTTGTTTAGTGTATCTCCTAGGAAAAAAGTTGTTTAATGAAAAAGCTGCCCTTTACTCTGCTATTTTATTCTTAATAATTCCATTACATGTAATTTATAGTGCAAAAATTTTAACAGGAGTTTTATTTACTTTTTTTGTATTGCTAACATTTCTTAGTTTCTGGAAAGGATATGAAGAAAAAAGTAAGAAACATAAGATTTTATTTGGGGTTTTTTTAGCCTTGGCTCTTTTATCAAGATATACTGCCTTATGGATCCTGCCTATTTTTTTATTATATTTTTTAGCAAGAGATAAATCTCTTAAATTTTTGAAAGATAAATATTTATGGTATTCTATTTTGGCATTTTTTTTAATATTAATTCCCTGGTTTATTTATGGAATTTTTGAATATAATAGTCCTATTGGGGCATTTATCCATGGAATCAAAGCATCTACATATTGGGGGGGGATTTCAATCTTGGCATTTCTTTTTTGATTATTGGTTTCATATGTTTTCAATAATTGGTCTTGTTTTTGTAATTGCTTTAATTTATATTTTTTATAAAAAAGAATTTTTCAAAAAAGAGATTTATCTTCTATTAATTTGGTTCGCTTTCTTTTTAGGAATGGCGATTTATATGCCGCATAAAGAAACTAGATTTCTTTTAGCAATTGCCCCCCCAATTGCTTTAATCTTGGGATATTTTATAAATAATATAAAAAAGCATAAAAAATTAATTTTTATAGGAATTATTCTAATTGGTTTGCTTTCTTTGTCTTTTCAATTTTATTCAACTTATAATAATTCATATACCAATGCAAATAAATGTTTTTTAGAAGGAAATAAATTTTTAAAAAATATTCCGGGAAATTCTGTAATAATTACGGATGAATCTTCGGTAGTTTATTATTATACACACTTAGAAACTCGATTTTATCCAAACCCTTGGAATTATGAAACCCTAAAAAACTGGGAAGAGAAGGATTATTCGAAAAAAGAAGTTTATGTTCTTTTTGGAAATTATATCATAAAGTCAGATGAAGAATATAAACAGATAGAGAATGATTTAGAAGAAAATTCTGAAAAGGTTTTTGAATGTTCAAAAGAAAAAGGTTATTCTGTAGTATATAAATTGTAAAAATCCATGTTTATTCTAAGTTAAAAATAACTATAATATTTTATTTTCACTCAAGGTTGATAGTGAATATATATAATACAAAACATTTAAAAGAACAGCATTGTCTGAATATATACATTAAATTGTAACCTTTGTTAAGATGACTACAAAAGATAACTTTGACGTTTTTTTCCGAAGAAAGCCGGCTTTGATGCTTGTGTCTTTGAAAAAGAATACACGGATGAGATATGGTAGTATTTTGGCAAAAGAGGTGGATTGTACATATAGCCATGCGGTGAAGATACTGCAGACTCTGGAAGAATTGAAATTAGTTGATTTCCAGAAAAAAGGACGAATTAAAATAATTCGATTGACTAAGAAAGGTCAAGAAGTGGCTGACGCAATAGAAGATATCCAAAAACTAATCAAGTAGGTTTACTGCTATTCTCTGAATGAAATGAATGTATCTAAAGATAGATATAAATTCTTTTAAAGATGATTGTAATTAATTTTTTATGAAAGATGAAGATTGGTTTAATGAAGTTGTTGAAGAATATGGTTCTTTAGAAAATTACCTTTCTGAAAGGATTAAAGGTCGTGCTATTCCTGATTTAAAAGGTTTTAAACCATTTGAATATCTTTTAAGTAAAAAATTATTAGAAGAGGGCATGTCAATTAGAACAACTGATGGGAGATGTGACCATCATTATGAAATTACTTTGAATGGAAAATTAAATGGTGTTGAAGCGAAAGTACATGGTGGACCAAAAGGAATTCATGACCCAAGAGAAAAATTAGCTTTAGCAGCTTGTCGATTTTGGACAATTGAAAGTACGAATTCATTAAACTATTTACTTAGACACTCTGCTCAAAAATTATAAAAAGCTTCTTATATAATTAATTATATTAAAAGAAGCCAAATGAAATTAGGAATAATAGGAATTCAGGGAAGTGGAAAAGGAACTCAAGCAAAACTTATTGCAAAAGAGTTTAAGCTCAAAAGAATTTCTGTTGGGAAGATATTAAGAAAAGAAATAAAAAGTGGATCGAGAAAAGGAAAAATTCTAGCAAAATATATGAATCATGGATTGCTTGCTCCGAATAGAATTGTTAATAAATTAATTCTAAAAAATCTTCCAAAAGACAATTTTATAGTCGATGGATTTCCTCGAGATAAAAAACAACTAAAGGTTGCTAAAAAAATGGGTTTTGAAAAAATCATTCTTCTGACTCTTCCAAAAAAAGAGGTTTACAAAAGAATAAGAAAAAGAAAAAAATTAGAAGGGCGAGCAGACGATGAAAAGAAAGCACTAGATGAACGACTAGAAATATTTTATAAACAATCTCCGGAAATAATTAAAGCTTTTGAAGATAAAGTAATCAAAATTAATGGAAATCAGTCGATAAAAAAAGTTTTTGGGGATGTTAAGAAAAGGTTGAGATAAATAGAAAACAGAAAGAAATTTGGAGAGGCTAGGATAGGGGGTTTAGATTAATTAAAAATTTTCTGATAAACGATTAAAATTAGCATATAATGATTCTAAATAGTAGAATGGTTTATCTGTAGGACCTAATTCTTCACACAAAAGATCTAAATTATAATCTTGTGCTACCGCAAGAAAGTGGATCTTTCGCAATAACACACTTGACGCGGAAATCATTTTTTCCATGGCC
>Ga0075122_10002775_pt1 | contig 11378 bp, 11 predicted proteins | sample AntAceMetag02UKB_FD_69790 | JGI IMG/M metagenome (GOLD analysis project Ga0075122, IMG submission 69790) | Saline lake microbial communities from Ace Lake, Antarctica - Antarctic Ace Lake Metagenome 02UKB | ecosystem: Environmental > Aquatic > Non-marine Saline and Alkaline > Saline | place... | reverse complement strand
TATACAAATTTATTGGTTGCGTTAAAATTAAGTCATGAGTAATAAATTTTTTGATGAAAAAGAGTGGGAGAAGGCAATTAAAAAACCTGATTGGTATTTTTTCATTGTAGAAGAGTATCAACGATTGAAAAAATTAAGAGAAGAGATAAGTGCGGAGGATAACAAAAATATTAAAAAGGCTATATATGATTTTTTTGAATCGCATCTTATTGCAGGGGATATCACACTAGGGAATAGTGGTAAAGATTTCGACAAAGAAAGAAAACCTATAGATACCATCGTAATCCACCATACACATAACCCTTCGGGTATGAGTCCAGAAAGACTTTCTGCTATTACACTTGTTAGACTTTATGCGACATTCTATGCAAATCCTTATCTGGAAGACGATAAGGAAATAAAAGGGAAACCTATTTATTCAGGACACTTTAGAAATGGCAAACAGGTATTTTATCCATATCATTGGATTATAAGAACAGGCGGTAAGGTAGAAAGACTTTTATCAGATAAAGAAATAGGATGGCATGCTGGTAACTGGGATATAAATTGCCGTAGTGTTGCGATAGTTTTGGATAATAATTATGAAAATTCAACTCCTTCCGACGAAGAGTTGTCGTCTATCATAAAAATAATAAAAAATAATTATGATTTTATTCCAAAAGAAAGGATATTTGGGCATAGAGAAATCAACTCAAAAACTACTTGTCCCGGAAATCTATTTACAGGTGGATGGAAAGAGAAACTTTTAGAGATGTTATAGGGAAAGGTGCACGAGGATCTTCGAAATGATAAAATAAATCTATTGGAAATAACAAAAAATGACAAACTTTAATTTAGAAAATAAAAAAGCAATAATATTTGGAATTGCGAACGAGCAGAGTGTCGCTTGGGGAATTGCAAAATTACTTAATGAAAATGGAGTGCAAATTATTGCTGGTTATCAAGAGAGAAACGAGGAGACCGCTCAAAAACTTATAAGCTCTCTTGATGGTTGTTCAGGAATAAAATGCGATGTCACTAATGATTCAGATTTAGATGATTTTTTTCAAATAGTTCAAAAAGAATTTGGAACAATTGATTTTTTAATTCACAGTATCGCTTTTGCTAAGAAACAATTTTTAACTGGTAAATTTTTTGAAGTTGACCGAGCTGGTTATCAAACCAGTCAAGCCGTCAGTGCTTATTCTTTAGTTGAGTTAACCAAAAGAGCTTATTCATTGATGAATGAAGAAGGGAGTATTATAGCAATGACTTATCTTGGCTCTACACGAGTTTCCCCTGGCTATAATGTGATGGGAGTTTGTAAGGCCTCATTAGAAGCCAGTGTCAGATATTTAGCTAATGATGTTGGAAACAAACAAATCAGAGTTAATGCAATTTCTTTTGGACCAATTAAAACTTTAGCCGCTTCTGGTATTACTGGTTTTGAAGAAAAACACAAAAAACAAGCCGAATTAACCCCACTCAAAAGAAATATCACAAGCGAAGATGTCGCCAACCTATCTCTTTTTCTTTGTTCTAATCTTTCAAAAAACATTACAGGTCAAACAATCTTCGTAGATGCTGGTTTTAATATTATGACGAATTAGATAATTTTTTATATAACATAAAATAAAACAAGGGTGTTGAGCGAAGCTCAACACCCTTTTTATACAAAGAACTATCTTGAAAACTTTTCCGGATCTTGAAAAAGAACCGAGCAGTTACTACATACATAATAGAGAGTCGTTGTCCACCCTCCTGGACCCAAAACACCGTTACTTTCAGTCACCTTACGATATTTCTGCCCAGCGCAAATACGACAATAAAATTCCACCGACTCATCATCTGTTTTAACTTTTGGCACCCACGGTGGGTTGTCTGGTTTTTTCAATCTTTTGTCCAATTCTTTCATTTTTTCGCTGGTATCTTTCCCTGTATTTTTTTTCATTTCCTTTCCTCCCTTTTAATTAAGGTTAAGTAAAACAAAATAGAACAAAACCATTTGGTTCTTAAAGAACAAATTTTAATATCTTAAATTTATCTGTGATATCTTAATGTATTTCCCCGTGGTAAATAAATTAATTCCAAAATCTCATCAGATATATCTACAACTTCATATTCAAAAGTTTCTTCGCCAGTACCTACAATCAAATATTTTCCACTATCTTTTTTGACACTCTCTTCAGTGATAGAGAAACTATCATAAAAACCAAATTCATCTTTATTCATTTCTTCACCTGAATAACTATCAATTTTCATCCCATCTTTAAATTCAATTACAGAATTTTTATCATCAAGAGATGTCCATGCCCCTTGAATTAATTGTAAATAAGTTTCCGTCACTTCTACTTCATCTATTTCAATCGTATCAACAATTTTGTCAAAAGTATCAAACCATTCTTGAGCTGTAAAAAAACTTTTACCACCAACTAAATCCAAATAAAATTGGTCTTGTTTTTCAAAATTCCAGATTGCTTCAACACCACAATTTTCTTCATTTATTTCAAAATATTTTGATAGATTATCTACAATATTACTTTTGATTTCTTTTAAAGTAATCAAAATACGATAATCGTTATTATAGAAAAGCAATTTCCTCTCAAAAACTACATCACAAACTTCAAATCTTGATAAAACCATAAATTCTTGTCCATTCACTTCACCCAAATCTCTTACTTTCTTTGAAACACCTAAAGGCCAATCATATTCTTCACCATATTGACCATTTTTTAACGATTGGATATCTTCTAAAACTTCTTCTTTGTTAAAACTTGGAAAATCCAAGTCATCAATTTTAACACTCTCGATTGTTAAAGATAAATTACCGACTTTATCAACCATCACCACATTATGTGGATATTTAAGAGAAAAACCCGCCTTTTTATCATCATAAAATTGCCATAAATCAGTTTCAGATTCTATGGCTTTTGCTCGACCACTTTCATCAAATTCTATCTCAGATAAATTTACTGATGACTTTGGTAAATACCATCCGATCACCCCCAATCCAACTATAACCACTATTAAAATTACAATTTTTTGCATATATATTTTATGATACTTTGAATTAAAAAATAAAGCAAATATGTTAAGATAATGATATATGGACTTAAAATCAACGATAGAAAGCCAATTTCGATTGGTAATATCCCAAAAAAAAGCATTGAAAAAAATTGGTTTAAAAACCATAGAAGATTTGCTATTTTATTTTCCAGCAAGATACGGCGATACAACTGAATTGAAAAATATAAAAGATTTGAAAGTCAGCGATAAACCAATTATTTATGCCAAAGTCAAAAGCATTAAAATGAGCAAAGCATTTATAAAAAAAATCCCAATGACCGAAGCGGTTTTAGAAGATGAAACTGGAACAATTAAAGCCGTCTGGTTTCGTCAACCCTATATTGCTAAAATGCTTTCAGTTGGAACCACTGCCAAATTTCAAGGAACAATCAGTGAACGAAATAAGCAATTATATATCGCCAACCCAGAATACAAAAATCTAAATAGTATTCCTTTATCAACCAACAATTCTTTATTTAGCCAAAAAACTACTGACCATTTTATTTACCCTATTTACCCTGAAAGTCGAGGAATTACATCTAAGTGGTTTTATTACACAATATTAAAAATTTTTAAAACTGGAATTTTAGATGAGATAAAAGATGTAATTCCAAATAAAATTTTGAAAAAATATCACCTACCCTCTCTCAAAACTGCCTTAATCTGGATTCATTCTCCCCAAAAAAAATCTGATGCTTTATCAGCAAGAAAAAGATTTGCTTTTGAAGAAATTTTCTTTATTCAACTCTCCCGAACCAAACAAAGAAAAGAATACCAAAATTATCCCTCTTTCCAAATTAAAAAAACAAAAAAGGATATGGATAAATTTATAACACGATTTCCTTTTAAGCCAACCAACTCCCAAACGAAATCAATTCAACAAATTTTAGAAGATTTTGGAAAAGACCATGCTATGAGTCGTCTTTTAGAAGGTGATGTTGGTTCTGGTAAAACTGCAGTAGCTGCTTCAGCTGTTTACGCTATTACAACTACATCCCCTAAAAATCAACCCTCCTCCAAACTTCAAACCGCTTATATGGTTCCCACAGAAATTTTAGCTAAACAACATTTTGAATCATTTATTCAATATTTTGCACATCTTAATATTAATATCGGACTTATTACCTCCAGTGGTTGCCGTAAATTTCCATCTAAAGTTGACCCAACTAGTTGGACTAAAATATCACGAGCCCAACTTTTAAAATGGACCTCTAATGGGGAAATACCAATTTTAATCGGAACTCATTCTTTAATTTCAAAATCCGTTCTTTTTAAAAATCTGGCTTTTGTTATTATTGATGAACAACATCGCTTCGGACTTTTACAAAGACAAGGACTAGCTCAAAAAACAGATATTCGATCAGAAGCTAAAAATATCATGCCTCACTTATTATCAATGACAGCCACTCCAATTCCAAGAACTTTAGCACTCACAATTTATGGAGATCTTGACCTTACTCTTCTTGACCAAATGCCTCATGGAAGAAAACCAATTATCACAAAAATTGTCTTACCAAACCAACGAGAAAAAACTTATGAAAAAATTCATACAGAATTAAAAAAAGGTAAACAGGTTTATGTAATTTGTCCAAGAATTGACGAACCTGATCCAGATAAAGCAACTGCTTTAAGAGTAAAATCTGTTAAAGCTGAGGCCCAACGACTTAAAAAAGATATTTTTAAAAAATATGAAATCGGTATTTTGCATAGCAAACTTAAACCCACCGAAAAAGAAAAGGTTATGGGTGATTTTGCCTCCGGCAAAATCATCCTCCTCGTTGCTACTTCAGTCGTGGAGGTAGGAGTAAATGTTCCCAACGCCACCATCATAATTCTAGAAGGGGCTGAAAGATTTGGACTAGCCCAACTCCACCAACTTCGTGGACGAGTAATCCGAAGTAACCACCAATCCTATTGCTTTGTCTTTAGTGAAACCAAGACTAAAAAAACTTTAGACCGATTAAAGGCCCTTCAAACAGCCAAAAATGGCTTTGAATTAGCTGAATTTGATTTAACTCTTCGTGGGGCTGGTGAATTAACCGGTAGAAAACAATGGGGTATCTCTGATTTAGGTATGGAAGCTATTAAAAATATAAAAATGGTGGAAGCTTCAAGATTAGAAGCCCAAAAATTAATTGCCACCAACCCAGACCTCAAAAAATATCCCCTTATCAAGAAAAAAATTACTCAAATACAAAACTCCACCCATTTTGAGTAAAATAAAAAATATGGCTATGCGATAGCCATATTTTTTATTCTTTAAAAATTCTGTGCGCCTACTTGGACTTGAACCAAGAACATCGTCGGTATATAAATCTTAAAAATTCTGTGCGCCTACTTGGACTTGAACCAAGAACATCGTCGGTATAAGCAACGCGCTCTACCAATTGAGCTATAGGCGCACATAATTTTCAAAATTTATATAATTCCTGCGTTCGGATTATATAAAAATAAATTTTCACAAATCCTCACTTGAAATTATAAGCAACGCGCTCTACCAATTGAGCTATAGGCGCAAACTATTTAAACACTTCCTGAAGACGAACTAAACCCATCAATACATAATCATTAAACTGACGATTATATTTTCAATATAATCACGGCGTTCGGTCGGAATGTTTAAATGAATTCAACACTCCTCCCTCACTTGTGATTATAAAATATCACATTACAAGTCCCATGTCCAAACTTTCCTTTATGGTATGTAATATCCTTAAATTCATTTTATTTTATCTGTTCTAAAATACTTAAATATTCATTATGTGAGATATTTAGTATTCTTAAATTATTTCTAACAACAAAAACTGGTATACTGTTATCTTTAGGAAAAACAACAGGTCTATTTAAATCACTTCTTACATAAACAAGGTGATCTCCTTTTTGCCTAGAAAACTTACACCCGACAAACAAAATTACTTTTTCAAACTTTTTCCAAGTAATAGGAGAAATTTTTGGCATAATTAAACAAAAACAGGAACTTTAAAACTCTCTACATTTTGAGAAATAGTAATAGGAGGAGTCCATTTTTTTTGAATTTTACTCCATCCTAAATTTTTTAGATTTTCACCCAAAGTCCCCTGTTTAGTTGTTTCCTCTAAAAAAATACCCACCGCCTCGCTAAATCTCTCTTTTGCTTTTTCATAAGTTAAGGCTGAAGTGGACAAATCTAAAGCAGGTGTAAAAGCAATGTAATCTTTACCCTCTTTAAAGACAGAAACTGGTAAACTGATTGACATTTTTAATTTTTTCATACTATATATAATATATTAAAAACACTTTTTAATCAATTTCCTCTGTAGTTTCAATACCAAAAGCATACTCTAAAACTTTTTTTCTTATATCTTTATCAAATAAAAAACCACTATGCCCAGACCATAAATCTTGGTGGTTTAGGTTATCTAAATTTTCTGTATCACTCACATTTGTAAAAGGGAATAATACAACTGGGTCAACATAACCCCCAAAACTATAAGTAGGAACACTAACTCCTTCAGGAGTTTGTAAAAAGCTTTTTGATTTATCTATTCCAAAACTATTCATTTGATGTGGCGATGCCATCGTAATTAATTTAATCACATTAGCATTATCAGCTCTATCAATCATTGTTTTAGCCAAAACACCACCATAACTGTGAGCAAAAATAATAGTTGTTTTACTATCGTTTAAAATCTCCACTCCTTTCCTAACAATTACTTCTGTTTTATCATCTTGCCAATAAATATAGGTGTCACCATCTAAAAAAATAATTTCTTTAGAAGGAAAATTGGCATCCAAATCTTTTTCCCATCTGATTAAATAAAAACTTGGCGTGTTTATCCCTGGAACAAACAGAATCCTTTCAAATTCTAAATTACCCACATCTATGTTTAAATTATTTACACCTGTTCCAGACAAGATATTTAAAAAATAAATTACTAGCAATACCACAAAAACTAAAACAATTTTTTTAGATATTTTAATTAGCATAAATAAAAATTTTACTTTTTTAATTAAATTTTCTGTTCCTTATTCCCATCTTCAAAAGACGGCTTTGGTTCTATCCCGTTTAGAATTAAAAGCTTTTCATATTCAGCCCGTTCCAGTGTCTCAACTTTCATTAACTTTTTAGCAATCATGTCTATAGCTTTTTTATTATCTTCTAAAATATTATTAACCTTTTCAAGCTCTCCTTTTATTATTTTCTCTACCTCTCTATCTATTTCTTTAGCAGTTTCTTCTGAATAATTCATTTTATCCACTGGATAATTAGGTAATAACATTTTACTTGTCTTCTCAAAAGCAATCGGACCTAACTTTTCTGACATACCATATTTAGTCACCATATTTCGTGCCAATTTAGAAGCCACCTGCAAATCATTTGAAGCTCCAGTAGTCACATCCCCAAAAATCATTTTTTCTGTTAGATACCCTCCTAAAGAAACTCCAATATCATCCAAAAAATATTTTTTAGAATATAAACTTTTTTCCTCGTTTGGTAATTTAATAGTATAACCAGCAGCATGACCACGAGAAATAACGGAAATTTTATGAACAGGATCTGCCTCTGGTAAAAGAGAAGCAACCAAAGCATGCCCTACCTCATGATAAGCAATAATTTTTTTCTCTTTTTTTGTTATGATATGACTTTTTCTCTCCGGGCCAAGCATCACCTTTTCAATAGAGCGAATTAAATCATATTGAGAAACCTTTTTGCGACTTTCCCTCGCTGCCAAAATTGCCCCTTCATTCATTAATGAATATAAATCGGCTCCAGAAAAACCAGGTGTCCTTTCAGCTATTATTTTCAAAACAACATCATCCGCAAAAGGTTTCTTAGTGGAATGAATTCTTAAAATAGCTTCTCTGTCCACCCTATCCGGCAAATCAATGACCACCCTTCGATCAAATCGTCCTGGACGAAGAAGAGCCGGATCCAAAACATCTGGTCGGTTAGTCGCTGCAATAACAATCACTTTTCCATTTGAATCAAAACCATCCATTTCTACTAAAATTTGATTAAGAGTTTGTTCCCTTTCATCATTTCCACCTCCCACACCTGTCCCACGAACTCGTCCAACAGCATCAATTTCATCAATAAAAATTATCGCTGGTGCTGTTTTCTTAGCTGTCTTGAATAAATCACGAACTCGAGAAGCCCCCACCCCAACAAACATTTCTACAAACTCTGAACCAGAAATAGAAAAAAATGGAACTTTTGCTTCTCCCGCCACAGCCCTCGCCAAAAGTGTCTTACCAGTTCCAGGAGCCCCCATTAAAATAACCCCTTTGGGAATTTGTGCTCCGATATCCAAAAACTTTTTAGGATTTTTTAGAAAATCAACAATCTCAAATAATTCTTCTTTGGCTTCTTTAACACCAGCAACATCTTTAAAAGTAATTTTTTCTTTATTGTTTAAGGGATCAGTAAACCTTGCCTTAGAACTACCAAAACTAAAGGCTTGCATACTTGCACCTTTTACTTGACGAGAAATAAACCAGAAAAAAACAACAATAAACAAAATAGGAATAAGGAATGGCGCCAGTGCGATAAGCCAATATCGGAATCCTTCAGGTCTCTTTATTGAAATATCAATTGTACTTAATTGTTCAGACGAAACCCCATAATTAGCTAACGATTCGGACAGGGATGATTCCAACTCTTTTTTGGTTTCTTTTATTAAACCATCGCTGAATGTTATTAGTAATTTTTCTCCTTCTACAGAAATACTTTCCACTTCTTCAGCAAGAATACTAGAAACGAGTCCGGAAATAGAAATCTCTTCTGGTTTGTCTGTTTTACCCATTATTGCCGAATAAACAAGAGAAACTAAGAAAAAAATGATGAGAATATTTATAAAACTACCAAAAAAACCCAATTTTGAATCCTTTTTTCCGAAGCCAAAATCAAAACTACTTTTCTTTTTTCCTTTTTTCTTTCTTTTTTTAGGGTTTTTGTTCTTTCCCATAACAAAATCATTATACATTCCCTTCTTAAAATATGCTAATATAAACATATGCCAACATTTATTAAAAGTAAAAAAGTGGGGCTAAAATATGAAATTCTAGAAAAACTAGAGGCGGGTATTAAATTGCTTGGTTTTGAGGTGAAAGCTGTAAAAAATAAAAAAGGTTCCTTAGAAGGTTCTCATATTACGATTAGAGGTGGCGAAGCAATTTTGCTTAATACTAATATTCCACCATATCAGCCAAATAATACCCCAGAAGATTATAATCCTGAAAGAAATCGTCGTTTACTCTTATCTAAAAAGAAATAAACCATTTATCTAATTTAGAATCACAAAAGGGCTTGACAATTATACCTGTTTCAATGTATAGTAAGGGTAGAAAAATAAAAGTAGAAATTGCCATCGTAAAAGGAAAGAAAAAATACGATCATAGAGAAACTCTTAAAAAGAAAGATACTCAAAGAGAGATCGACCGTGAAATGAAAAACCGCTTACGATAGTTATTTGACAATTAAATCGCCCCCCTACACTACCTACTACGCTAAAGCTATGTAGGTCAGGGAAGTTTCGGAGGGCAAAATTTACAAAGTAAATTTTGGGGATGCTTTTGGCTTCGCCGATGATTTTCCATTTATTGTGTGCAGTATCGAGCTTTCTATTATACTCGTTAAAGATATAGAACTGATTAAGTGCAGACTTAACCAAAAAAGCAGGAAGAGCGGCTTCGCCTTACTTCCCTGCTCCGGCTCTAGCTTTTGCTTAACCGGCATCCAATAGATTAATTTCTGATAGATTTATTTGGGTGTAATATAATCAGAATACGGAGGTTTGAATTTTTTCGGCAAATCTTTGAAAACTTAGAAAATCGGTAACAGAAATTTTTGTTTGTTTCTCATTTCTCTTACTCAAAAACAAAACAAACTATATACCGTAGAATCATAATAAATCAATTATTGCATGTGGGTTCGATTCCCGCCATCTCCACTACTTCGCTTTCCGCTACGTTCCAAGCTTCGTAGTGCAAGCACAAAAAATCACTTATCTTAAGTGGTTTTTTATTTTGCGAAGTAGTGTCCTCTGTAGCTTTATGCGAAAGAGGGCTATAATATGTTTATGCACTATGTTTATATTCTACAAAGTCAAAAAGATAAAAGTTATTATATTGGTAGTACATCAAATTTAAAAAACAGATTACTCGCCCATAATCAACACACTGTCAAATCAACTAAAGCAAAAACTCCTCATATAATAAAATGGTATTGTGCTTTCCTAAATAAAGAAGACTCCTTTCAATTTGAAAAATATTTAAAAACTGGTTCAGGTATAGCTTTTTATAAAAAGAGGTTTTTATAAAAAAATCTACTTAGTAACTCGTGACCGACTCCCACCATCTCCACCATAATTAAACAAACTGGCTTAATGCCAGTTTTTTTGATTATTGAATGGAAATAGTTGGAGGGATTCGAAAGACAGACCTACCTCCACTAAAAACAATTATCCACACTTTCCTCAAAAATACTTGACATTAAATTAGCATCTGATAATATAGTGAATGTACTTGAGTTGTAGCTTGCTATAACTTAAGTACATTGAAAAACATCGTCTTCGGACGGTGTTTTTCATTTGTATTGAATATTTGACAATATCTATTAAATTTGCTATTATTTAACTTTATTAATTTGAAAATTTATCTATTAAAAACAAATGAGCAAAAAAAATATAATCGCATTAGTTTTACTTTTAGTTTTAGCTATAACTGGCTATAAATTCTTTGGAGGAGAACTAAATAAAAACATATCCATAGAGGAAGCTCAGAACAGGGTTGAGGAATTAATAAGTATGAATCCAAACAATATCGCTACTATTAAAAGTGTTGTTGAAGATGGAAATCTTTATAAAGTGACTGTTGCTGTAGAAGGAAATGAGTTTGATTCATATCTGAGTAAAGATGGAATAATGTTTTTCCCGGAAATGATAGATCTTGAAGAATTAAAAGAAGCCCAAGCTAGTGCACCGAAAGCAGAAGTAGAAGCAAAATCTGACAAACCCTCAGTAGAACTTTTCGTAATGAGTCATTGCCCATACAGCACTCAACTTGAAAAAGGATTACTACCCGTCTTAGAAATACTAGGAGACAAAATCGACTTTGAATTAAAATTCTGTGATTATGCTATCCACGACAAAATCGAATTGAATGAACAAACTCAACAATACTGTGTTAGAGAACAAGGTAAGGACAAACTGTTAAGCTACTTAAAATGTTTCCTTGAAGATGGAGACTCCTCTCGTTGTTTATCACAATCTGAAATTGATAATTCAGCACTACAAACTTGTATAAGTAATACAAACACTAAATACGATACTTTAGTAGATTACGAAGACAAAAGT
>Ga0075122_10002774_pt1 | contig 11379 bp, 16 predicted proteins | sample AntAceMetag02UKB_FD_69790 | JGI IMG/M metagenome (GOLD analysis project Ga0075122, IMG submission 69790) | Saline lake microbial communities from Ace Lake, Antarctica - Antarctic Ace Lake Metagenome 02UKB | ecosystem: Environmental > Aquatic > Non-marine Saline and Alkaline > Saline | place... | reverse complement strand
CACATCAATATCATCACCAAGAACTGCTTGAGTATAAGAAATTGGAACAGTAATAAACAAATCGTCTCCTCGTCTTTCAAAGAACTTATGTTCTTTCACATGCACTTCTACAAATAAATCTCCAGAAGGACCATTAACAGAACCAACTTCCCCTTCACCAGAAACTCTTAAACGCATTCCATCATCAACACCCTCAGGAATAGAAATTTCAAGTTTCTTTTTCTTTCTCTCTAAACCTTCACCAGCACAATCTTTACAAGAATCTTCTGGCAATTCTCCTTTACTATGACAATATGGACAAGGACCAGTTTGCTGAAATAATCCGAACGGTGTTCTCTGCGTTCTTTTCACATGACCAGAACCTTGACAATGATGACAACTCTTAAACTTAGTCGCCCCTTTACCTTCACATTTTTGACAATGTTCTAACTTATTTAATTCTAAATCTTGTTTTGTTCCTGTAGCCGCTTCTTCCAAAGTAATTTCTGTTTTATATAATAAATCGTTTCCTCTTCTAGCCCTAGTTCCTCTTCTACCTGAACCACCAAATAACTGATCAAAAATATCGTCAAAATTACCAAATGAACCGCCCCGGAATTGAGACATAATATCAGAATAATCAAAACCCTGATGACCAGCACCGCCCATTCCGCCAGAGAAAGCACCTGAACCAAACTGATCATACTGCTGACGTTTCTTATCATCACCTAAAATAGAAACAGCTTCATTAATTTCTTTAAACTTTTCTTCGTACTCTACTTTTTTATCTTCAGGAGCTCGATCAGGATGAAACTTCAAAGCCAGTTTCTTAAACGCTTTTTTGATCTCCTCTTTAGTTGCACTCTTCTCAACTCCTAATAATTTATAATAATCTTTCTCAGCCATTTTCTATTCTTTCTGTTAATTCCTTTGCAGGAAATCCCAGTTTATTAAATATATCTGTTTCAATTTGATTTAGTTCTTTACCACTTACTAAAAATCTTTCAATTCTTTCAGGATAAGCATTATGAAGATATTCAAACCTTTCCATTAATGTAACAACACCACTTTGAAATATTCTTGCATCAGCATAAAAAGTTAATTTTTCTTCCCAACTTTTTTCAACATCTAACCCAGAAAAGTTTTTCAAAGAATTAGCAAACTCAATAAAATTATTTTTAAAAAATTCATGAGCAATTTCCCCTTCGTCCATATCCAAATATTTCTCTTTCAAAGTTTTACGCATTTCTAATTCATCTTCTTCCCAAACATGATTATGAAACTTATTAACCCCAGGAGACTTAATATCTACAACTTTAAACAAATCATGTAATAAAGATAAACGACCAACAAACCCAACATCAATATTTTCTCCAGTTTGATTTAATTTGTTAGCAAGAAAAACAGCTACTCTCTGAACATTCAAACAATGACTCTTGATATTTCTAGGTACTTTAAACTCCTCAAAGTACTGTAAACATTGTTCTTCGGTTGGTAGATCCATATTAAAAAAATAAAAAATAAATAAGTTATAAACTTATTCTTTTTCTTTCTTTCATCTGTAAGAATGTACTAGAAATCTATTTAGATTTCTTAGTATCTTCTTTCTTAGTGTCTTCTTTTTCAGTAAACTCTGCGTCAACTACTTTCTCTCCGTTCTTACCATCTTCTGGTTTATCTTCAGTTTTAGCATCCCCAGATTTAGCTTCTTCAGCTTGTTTCTTTTCTGCAGCTTCCTGATAAACTTTAGCACCGATTTCTTGAACAATCTTATTCAACTCTTCAATCTTAGGATTGATTGTTTCCGGATCGCCAGATTTACGAGCTTCTTCAACTTCAGCAACTTTGTCTTCAATTTTTTTCTTAGTTGCAGCATCGATTTTATCTTTAAATTCTTCAAGAGCTTTCTTAGTTTGGAAAACAACAGATTCAGCATTATTCTCTGCTTCAATCTTAGCTTTCTTTTTCTCATCTTCCGCAGCATTCTTTTCAGCTTCTTCCCTCATTTTAGTAACTTCATCTTTACTCAAGTTTCCAGAACCAGTAATTTTAATCTCTTGCTGTTTACCTGTCCCAAGATCTTTAGCTGAAACATTAACAATTCCGTTAGCATCAATATCAAAAGTAACTTCTACTTGCGGAATTCCCCGTGGTGCAGGAGGGATACCCATCAAATCAAATTGTCCCAAAGTTTTATTATCATTAAACATTGGTCTTTCTCCTTGTCCAACACGAATAGTTACTGCAGTTTGATTATCAGCTGCAGTACTGAAAATCTGGGATTTCCGTGTAGGAATGGTGCTGTTTCTCTCAATTAATTGAGTAAACACTCCACCCAGAGTTTCAATACCGAGTGATAGAGGTGTGACATCTAATAATAATACGTCTTTAACATCTCCCGCTAAAACTCCTGCTTGAATTGCTGCTCCTAAAGCAACTGCTTCATCAGGGTTAACAGATTTGTCTCCGTCTTTAGCAGTAATGTTCTTAACTAACTCTTGTACTGATGGAATTCTTGTAGAACCGCCAACAAAAATTACTTTGTTTAACTTATCAACAGAAATATCTGCATCTTTCAAAGCATTTTTAGTAGGTACTTCTAACCTTTTCAAAACATCAGAAATCAAATCTTCAAATTGAGCTTTGGTTAAATCTTCTTTAATATGCTTAGGTCCGTTTTGATCAGCAGTAACGAAAGGAATACTAATTTCAACTTTAGCTTTTGTAGATAATTCAATTTTAGCTTTCTCTGCCGCTTCTTTTAATCTTTGAATTGCAGTAGGATCATTACTCAAATCAATACCAGTAGACTTTTTGAAACTATCCATTAACCAATTCATAATTAATTCATCAATGTCATCTCCACCTAACATGTTATCTCCGTTAGTAGATTTAACTTCGAAAACTCCGTCTCCTAATTCTAAAACAGAAACGTCAAAAGTTCCACCACCAAAATCAAATACTAAAATAGTGTGAGTCTGATCTTGTTTGTCTAAACCATAAGATAATGCAGCTGCAGTTGGTTCGTTAACAATTCTAAGAACATTCAAACCCGCAATTTCTCCAGCATTCTTTGTTGCTTGTCTTTGTGAATCGTTAAAGTAAGCAGGAACAGTAATAACTGCGTTTTGTACTGGTTGTCCTAAATAAGCTTCTGCATCACGTTTCATTTTCTGTAAAATCATTGCTGAAAGTTCTTCAGGAGTATATCCTTTACCATCAACTTCAATTTTTTCATTACTACCCATTTTTCTTTTGATAGATCTAATGGTATGTAATGGATCAACAATCGCTTGGTTTCTTGCAATTTGTCCAACAATAACTTCACCATCTTTAATGTGAATCACACTAGGGGTTGTTCTTGTTCCTTCTGCGTTAGTAATTATAGTTGGTTTCCCACCTTCAAGAACTGCCATTGCAGAAAAAGTTGTACCTAAATCAATTCCGATAGTTGTACCGGATACTTTTTTATCATTTTTATTTTCGTCTGTCATTTTAATTATTCCTCCGTATTGTTATCATTATTTTTCTTTCCACTACTAATCTTAACTTTCGCGTGTCTTAACACTCGATCATGTAACAGAAAACCTTTCTGTAATTCTTCAATAATCATGTTCTCAGGTAAATCAGAATCAACTTTCATTAATGCTTCATGAAAGTAAGGGTCGAATTTCTTTTTCTCAGTTACCATTGATTGCACATTATTATTTTCTAAAAAACTAAATAATTGTGAATAAATTAATTCTACACCTTTAATAAAATCTTCAGGATTACTATTAGCATCTGCTGATTTCAAAGCGAGATTAAAATTATCAACTACTGGTAATAATTTAAAAATTAAATTTTTATTTGCCAACTCTTTCATTTCTATAAAACGTTTATCAACTTGCTTTCGATAATTTTCAAACTCTGCTTGTTTTCTTTGCAAGAGATTTCTCATTTCTAACAATTCGTTTTTAGGTTCTTGTTTTTCTTCAGTCCCGTTTTCTTTTTGTTTTTCTTCATCCATTTTCAAATCTCACAACTCCGTTTGTCAACTTTAAGTCAACGTAGAGTACTTAGGACGCACCCAGTATATAAAGTTTTTGGAAAATATTTATAAATCTGGGAAGAATCCTTGTTTTATGAGCAAAAAAGTAACTATCATCAGAATTAGAAAAATTGCCTCTCCAAACATTAATCAAGAATTGCAGTGGATGGGGAATTCTTTAGGTTTGTTTAATGTTAGAGATAGAGATAGTAGTTGCTTCCGAGTCTTTATTACATTAGTAAGAAGAGCCAGACAAAACAAACACGCTACTTCTGATGAGATTGCTGAAAAATTAAATTTATCTAGAGGAACAGTGGTTCACCATTTAGCTAAATTAATGGAATCAGGAATTGTTTTACGAGAAAAAGAAGGTTATATTCTAAGAGAAAGTAACATGCAGGATCTGATTAAAGACTTACATCATGATATGGAACGAATGTTCTCTGAGTTAAAAGACGTCGCTAAAGAGATTGATCTTAAGTTGGGTTAAGACCAAGTTCAGGAATTTCCGTATTCACTATTTAATAGCAAAATTTATAAGATAGACCCATTACCCCATAAATTGATAAAAATGACAAAAAGAAATTATGAGAGTTCAGATGAATTTATTACAAATTTATCTAGCTCTCCAAAACAAATTAGAAAATATCAGAGAGAAACCGAGTTCATTGACAAATTAGTTTCAGGAGATCCAGAACTAGGAAAACAAGGATTATATAAAGGAGAAGTTGAAAGAAAAGATATTGTTGACGCCATGGTTGAAGCAGGTATTGTAAAAAACCCAGATTCATGCATAGGCAAAATTCAAATTAAAAGAAATTTATCTAGAGTCCATCAAACAAATTATTGGAAAGGATATTCTTTTGTACCATTAACTGAAGGAAATTTTGATCACACACTTTACAAAGTAAGAATAGATGATGTTTCCGGATTACCCCCAAGTTAAAAATAAAAATTCAAATGATTAATTAACAATTTCCAGCATCTTCTCCACAACAGGATTACTTAAATTAATATTATACAAAGATGAGCCGCCTAATGTTCTCGTTAAAATAACTAACTTATTCTTCTCTAAGTTTGGCCAGAGTTTCTTCAAAGTCTGGAAATTAACTTTCGCTTCTTTAGCAATTTCTGTAATTGGATAATCAAATTCCGAAGAAATTAGAAAATCAAGTACCCTTACCTGCGGATAGTCTCCAAACGCATTAATAAGTGTTGATTTAGTCATCTAATGACATAAAACATAACTACTATTTATACTTTTTGTCGTTGTTGGCGTTGTTTATTACAATTAAGATAATTTTTTCTTTATAGAAATTCCAAAGAAGACCAAATAAGTAAGCCCATAGTTAAATTAAATTTATAAATTAACAGAATTCCGAGTAAATTATGGATTATAAAAAAGCAATCAACACCACTAAAAAAACATTATTCGAAACACTCATAGGAGTAGGTGATGGGATATCTCACTTATACATAACCCCCACTTATTTTAAGAAATTAACAAAAGGAAGAAGAAAAAGCCCTTGGGAAAAATTTGATAATGATAATAATTATTTCAAAGATAAAAGTTATTTTAAGGGAAAAGAAAATATTTTCTCGATTGCAAGTGTATTGGGCAATCTTGGAATGAACGCCATAATGGTCAATGGATTAATAGATAAAGTAAGTAAAGAAGATATAGGAATAGCAGCAGGGACGATATTTACAGTGTATATAGCAACAAACACAGCCAGCTTAATTTATGAGGCTAGTAAAGGAGCAATAAAAGCAAGTACCAAATTTATAGAAAAAACAAGAGAAACACATCGGACAAGTATTGAAGATAAATTCTAAACATTTTTGATCATAAAACCAAGAGCACTATTTCCAGCAGTAGAAACCAATAACACAATCACTCCCGCAATCAATACTCCAATAATTGCTGCTAATAAAAAATCTCGTTTTCTGAAACCAAGTAAATAAGCAGCTAACGCTCCAGAATAAACCCCAGAACCAGGAAGAGGAACACCAATAAATAACGCCAAACCGAAAACGCCATACTTCTCAACGTACTTGTGAACCCTCCTCTGAGTCCTAATAACAATCTTTTGATAAATCCGATCAATAAATTTAATCTTGGTAAATAAACCTACAAAATTATCTAAAATAAAGTAAACTATTGGCGCTAAAATAATATTTGTGATTACACAAACTAAAAATATGGTTAACAAAGAAAATTCTGTCTTAAATACACCATAAGGAATAGAAGCTCTTAATTCTAAAAATGGCAATAAAGTGATCCAAATTAAATTTAATATTTCATTCATTAAGAAAAAGAAAATCTTAAGCTATTTAAACTTTTATCTTGTTGTGACAATAAGGACAGAAGATCCCTTTTAATCCCGAAAACATAAATGTAACAAATTTATATTTGCAATATGGACATTCTAAATTATTTTTGTTAATTGTACGCACCCAAATTGTCAAGAGAAAACTGATTTATAAATTTTTCCAATCAATTTTCAATTTATTTGCAGAAAGAAAAAAAAGAAAAAAAAACTCTAATCAGAAGCTAACCTCCATATAGCTTTCATACCCACAATGATTGTCCCAGGTACAACAAAAACTACAATGTTACTTAACGAAGATCTGATACAAAAACCTATTTTTGGAATTAATGCTAAGTTAACAATTCCTGCTAAAATTAAAGCTATAGCCGCAATTAAGAAAGGTTTCGTTTCTTTTGCTGTCAGATTAAATAATCCAACAATGAATCCTAAGATTGCTAAAGTAGTTACTAAAATTACAGGATCAATTAAATTTCCCCCGACACATTCACCATGAATAAAAAGTTGATGCCAATTACCCATGATAATAGCGATAACTATTCCCGCAAAGAATGTATAATGAGCGATACGATGTAATCCATAATCCACCATTTTGCTCCAAGTGCCTCTTGCTTTCTTTTTTGCCATATTAAATATCACCTCTTATGATATCCTTAATAAATTAATTTTAGTATATAAATTATTCGTTTTTTAATGGTTAAGTTGAAGAAATTCGACCTCGAATTTCTAACCCTTCTTTTTTCAATTGAATATCAACTAATTGTAAAACCAGTAAAAAAAGAAGATTTTATAATGAAAACAAACATTTCTAAACGATGATAAAATTTTCATTAGCTAAATGTAAAACAAAAGCCGCCCATTCTGCAAAACTATTGCAAAAAGGCAAACTAGATTTAGCGAGAATTAAAAAAAAATTCGAAGTAATCATGGAAACACCAATTCTTTTAGTTATTAAAACTGAAGCTGGCGAAACGATTGTCCATAGCCATGGCGAGATTCTGTTTAAGAGATGTACAGACATGGAACTGATGGAGAAGCTAGCTAAAGAAATTTATGAAACTGGGCTAGAAAAATAAAAGAACGCCCCCGGAGCGATTCGAACGCTCGATCCCGCGGTATCTTTCTCAAAAAAGAGATAACAGCCGCGTGCTATAGCCAGACTAAGCCACAGGGGCACAATTGTCAAAAGAGGCAAATCATTTATAAATATTTCTCAATAATATTACATTAATGCAAATATCTGACAATATTGAAATTGTGGACTTATCTCTATGGATAAAAGATAAACAAACATTAATCACCACTGATATCCATCTTGGCCTAGAAGAATCAATGCATTTAAAAGGAATTATGGTCCCAAAACAACAATCAGAACTAATCATTCAATCATTTAAAAAAATATTTACTAAAGTTTCACCAAGAACAATTATCATTAATGGCGATTTAAAACATAATTTTGGTAAAAATCTGAAACAAGAATGGGATGATACTTTGAAACTGATTGATTTCTTAAAAGAAAATTGCCGAGAATTGATTTTCATTAAAGGTAACCATGACAATTTCTTGGCAACAATTGCTAATCAAAAAGGAATTAATGTTGTTGATGAATTACAAATAGATGATATTCTTCTATTGCACGGAGATAAATTGAAAGAAATAAACAGAAAAGTAAAAACAATTATCATTGGTCATGAACATCCCGCAATTTCTTTGAAAGATAAAAGTAAAATGGAAAAGTTCAAATGTTTCTTAAAAGGCAAATACAAACGAAAAGAATTGATTGTCATGCCCAGTTTTAATCCTCTATCCTACGGCTCAGATATATTCAGCGAAAATAAGTTCAGCCCATTCTTAGATAATATTTCTAAATTCGAAGTGTTTGTTGTTGGCGATAAAGAAGTGTTTGCATTTGGAAAAGTTAAGAATATCAAACAGGATTAAATAATAAACAACATTTCAAATTTCGAAATATTTATTAACAATTAAATAATTATTAAATGTTAGAGGTGAACAATATGACAAAAACTAACCCACATGCAGCAGAGATTACTGAAGCAATACACAAAATTGGTCTTGCAAGAGGAGATATCGAAATTCGCGCAATGAATTTTAAAAAAGGGAAAAAAATTCGTAGAGAATGTGCTGCCATCTTAGCTGCAACAAACGCTATAGAGAAAGCATTAATGAGTTCGGTTTAAAGCTTTAATTCACTTCTCCCTAGCTTTCTTATTGTATCCTTTCTGTAACTTCTGATGAAAATCACAGAAAACAATTCCAGAAACCGCTTTATGATGACAACGTACACAAATACCTGCTTTCTTTCGCTCAGAATAACTTCCTCTTCGTTCTTTATTCAACTTATCTTGATGTAAATAATAATGTTTAAGAAATCTGTTAGGATACTTCTTCTCCTCTTTTCTTCCACTAAGCTTCTTCAATAATTTCTTAATCATTTTTGACATTGAGAACAATAATAAGTCCCTCTACCACCTAAACTGATTTTCTTTAATAAATGTTTCTTTGGACATTTCTTACTTTGGTAAACTGCAAGCAACTTCTGAAAATCTCCTGCCCCTTCAATATGAGCATAATTCTCAATAGTTGTGCCGTGATGTTTAATCGCTAACCGAAGAACTCTTTTAATTTGATTATAAAGTTTCTTTATTTCATCAGAAGACAAATCCCCGCATTTACGAGAAGGATCAATCCCAGCCCAATAAAGTGCTTCCTGAGCATAAATGTTACCAATCCCTACAATTACTTTCTGATCCATGATAGTCGTTTTAACATTACCTTTTTTACCTAAAATAATCTTTTCAAATTCTTTAAAACTAATTTCTAACGGTTCTGGTCCCAATTTAGATAATTCTTTTTCTAATTGTTTTTCATCCAATAATCTAATTGAACCAAATTTTCGAATAGAATTATGAGTTAACATAGAACCATCACTTAAATTAAATCTTGCCACGACAAACTTCTCAAAGAAAGGGTCTAACTTCTTACCTTTAGAAACATAATGAAAATGGCCAGTCATTCTAAGATGAACTAATAAGAAATTCTTTCCGCTTAATTCAATAATGATCGACTTTGCTCTTCGCCAAACTTTAACAACTTTACTGCCAGAAATCTTTTTAACATCATTACCAACAACTTTCCTATCAAGAATTTCTATAGAATTTATTTTCTTACCAACTAACTTCTTTTTTAACTGTTGAACGATTGTTTCCACTTCAGGCAGTTCCGGCATTATAAAACAAAAAACCACAACAAAATATATAAACCTTTTTGATATAGCTATAATTAATGTTTAAAAAAGAGATAAAACCTGGTAGTGCAGTGTTGTACAATTTTAAGAGATCGAGAAAAGCTTTCTTATTAGAATATTTCTGTGGTTTTTTTCTGTTAACAGTGTTAGTAATTTCATTAATTAAAGGAATTAACTTAAAACCAGAAATCCATTATTTAATTTTAGGTTTAAGCGTCTCAGCAATTGCTTCTGTAGAACTGTCCAGATTAATGTTAAGTTACAAAATAATGCCTGATAAATTTATTGTTTCAGAAGGACTTATTAAACAAGATAAAAAAAACATTTATTTTCACCCATTGGGATTTGTTCCAGATATAGATATTAAACAAAGTAGAATTCAAAGAATACTTAATTATGGAAGTATTTCTATTACTATGGGAGGAAACCACTTTATGATCAAAGATCTTAATAGACCCCATCAAGTTATGGAAATAATTGAAGATTTAATTGAAGAAAGTAAACATCCTGAAAGGAAAAAAGCATAACATCTGATCTACAACCAAAAAGTTTATTAAACAAATCATATTAATAATTCAAAGAGAAAAACAGAGGTGCAAATATTATGTTAGGTCCACAACATTCAAACCATCAACATTTAAGATTTTATGTAGTTATGACTACCCTTATTATTGGAGGAATTTTTCTATTTTTGTTAATGAACAATAATACTGATGGAAATTTCAGTTTAACCAGTGCTTTAATCAGCGACACTGATGGTGAAACTAATTCTCTAGAAGAGACAGACACTTCAGAAGAATCAATTATTCCTGAAAATGAATTGGAAGAAACGGTAAGTAAAACAGCTAAAGACGGCTCACATAAAATTGATTTATCACTTGATTTCAATCAAATTCCAGATGTAAAAAAAGAAGCTAAATTTGAAGAAATAGAATTAAGATTTGATAATCTTGATACTAAAATCAATGTTAACAACGATAAATTAGAACTTAATAATTTGCAAGAAGTTAATTTAAAAATAAAAAACTTTGTAGGGAAATTAGATTTTAATGATAATGGCGTTTCCATAGAAGGAACAGCAAAAAGACTTGAAGTTAACGATATCGCTTTATCATCTTATGGAGAAATAAAAATATCTTTTAGTGATTTAAATTATGGATTCTTAAACATTAAAGATATTGAATTAAAAGAATTAGAACTTTCCAGAGGAGATGGACATTTAGCAGTAAATGATAAACTTAGTTATTCTTTAAGTAATGAAGCAGTTAGTATTTATTCTTACAAAGGTGGATTTACAATTGACAGAAATGCCGACACCACTTTAGAAATTGATGGCTCAGCTAAAGGCGTTAGTGTTAATGGAGAATTGATGAGTTTAGGATTAAATTAATTTTTTTCTTTATTATTTTCATTACTATTAGAATAACATTTAAAAGAAATTTATTATTCAACAAAACAGAAATAAACTTTAGCAGTATAATTATCTTCAACTGTATTTCCAGGAACTTCTGCAACCACATCAATGGTTATATTTTCACCAGCTTTTAAACTAAATTTTTGAGGTTGAAAAGAAATCCAATCAGATAAAGGTTCCCCTTCAGCAAAAACAGAAACTTCTACATCTTTTGGATAACCTATAACAATTGAACGTTTTCCAATATTATACACTGAAACGATTCCAAACTTTAAACTGTCCGTATCTGTATTAAAACCCAGAGTTCTACTTTTAACAGTTATTGATGAATCAATTACTCTTAACTCAGAACATTTTTGGG
>Ga0075122_10002773_pt1 | contig 11385 bp, 14 predicted proteins | sample AntAceMetag02UKB_FD_69790 | JGI IMG/M metagenome (GOLD analysis project Ga0075122, IMG submission 69790) | Saline lake microbial communities from Ace Lake, Antarctica - Antarctic Ace Lake Metagenome 02UKB | ecosystem: Environmental > Aquatic > Non-marine Saline and Alkaline > Saline | place... | reverse complement strand
TTGAACCTAGTTTTGGCGGGATTAATCTTGAAGATATTTCCGCGCCTAGGTGTTTTGAAATTTTGGACAGGTTAGAAAAAGAATTAAAGATTGCGGTTTTTCATGATGACCAGGATGGAACCGCTATTGTAGTTCTGGCCGCTCTAATTAACTCTTGCCGGGCGACTAATAAGTCTATAAAAAATTTAGAGGTAGTAATTAACGGAGCTGGCGCGGCTGGCATAGCCACCACTAAATTGTTATTAGCCAAAGGGGTTAAAAATATAATATTGTTGGATAGCCAGGGAATAATTTATAGTGGTCGGAAGAATTTGAATCCTTATAAAGTAAAAATTGCTAAAAGGACTAATAGAAATAAAAAAAGGGGAGGATTAAAAGAGGCCATGGTTGCGGCTGATGTCTTTATTGGTTTATCCAAGGGTAATTTAGTTTCTTCTAACATGGTTAAATCAATGAATAAGAAGCCAATAATATTTGCTATGGCCAATCCTGTTCCGGAAATTATGCCGGACATTGCCTTAAAGGAAGGAGCATCTGTTGTTGGTACTGGCCGGAGTGATTTTCCTAATCAAATTAATAATGCTTTGGTTTTTCCAGGGATATTCCGAGGATTATTAGATGGATGGAAAGGAAAAGTTACTCTGAAGATGAAGTTGAACACGGCAACCAGTTTAGCTTATACAATAAAAAAGCCAAATAAAAATAAAATTTTGCCTAAAATAACGGAAAAGGCTGGAGTTAAAGTAATAGCCAACGCAATTAAAAATAGTAAAGATTGACAAATTTTAAAAATTAGCTATAATATAGGGAGCTCATAAAAAAGGGCATTTTTTATTAAATTATAAAAATATGGCAGAAAAAATCGCAATAATAAAAACCGGTGGCAAACAATACAAGGTTAAAGCTGGCCAGGTTATAAAAGTAGAAAAATTGACAGCAGACATTGGCAAGCCGGTTAAATTTGAAACTTTAATGGTTGCTGATACTGATGGTAAAGAAGTAAATTTAGGCAAGCCGTCTTTAAAGGAAAAAGTTTCTGGTAAAATTATGGACCAGGGCAGGGATAAAAAAATTACTGTAATTAAATATAAAAACAAGACTAGGTATAAAAGAACTCTCGGCCATAGGCAATCGTTTACTAAAGTGGAGATTACGAGTATTGCTTAAATAGATATCATATAAAAAAGAGTGCAAGATAATTGCCTCTTTTTTTGTTGGAAAAATCGTAGTAATTTTTAGTTTTATAATTTTTAATTTTTAAATAATGCTTTAATTTCTAATGTTTAAACCTGCCTGCCGGCAAGCAGGAATTAAAACATTTAGATTTATCTTAAAATTAAAAATTGGAAATTAGAAATTTATTTATAGTTCATTCCGATATTTTAAAGCGTTAGATAAAGTCATTTCATCTGCGTATTCTAAATTTGATCCAGTGGGCAGTCCCCGAGCTAAGCGGGTTATTTTTATATTTTTATCTTTAAATAATTTAGCTATGTACATAGCGGTGGTTTCTCCTTCTACGGTCGGGCTTAGAGCTAGAATTATTTCTTTTATGCCTTTATGATTAATCTTAGCTACTAGTTGTTTTATATTAAGCTGGTCGGGTTTTATATCATTAATCGTATCAATCAGGCCGCCTAAGATAAAATAAAGTCCGTTGTATTGTTTAGTGGCTTCAATCATAAGCATATCCTGGGTATTTCCCACAACGCAGATTATTCCTTGGCTCCTATTTTTATCAGCGCAGATTAAACAGGGATTGGTCTCAGAAATTGCCAGGCATTGTGAACAGATTATAGTTTTTTCTTTTAATTCAGCGATGAGTTGGGCTAATTTTTGCAGATTTTCAGCTGGTTGCTTTAATAAATAAAAAATATACCGTTCGGCGGTTTTAGGCCCAACGGTTGGGAATTGGGAAAATTGGTCTATTAATTTTTGAATAGCTAAAGGAAATTTCATAATCTACTAAGCTATTTTTAACTAAGGCCGGGGATACCGCCCATGGATTGTAGTTTTTGCGCCATTATTTGCTGGGATTTTTTTATAGTTTCATTAATGCAGTCAATTAGCATTCCTTCTAAGGAATCTTTAGCTAGGCTTTCATTGATGGCGATAGAAATTATTTCTAAATTGCCATTCATAACGATTTTAATACCGCCTTTTTCAGTAGTGATTAATTCCTGACCCAGTACGTTTTGCATTTGTTTGGCTTGTGAGCGTAGGTCTTTTAGATGTTTTAATTTGTTGAACATAAAGTTATATTACAAATATTTAAATAAATATGTGGTTAAAAATTTTCAGGTGGTTCTTCCATATTTTGTTTATCCGCATTTTTAAAGCTAACGATTTTTTCATCAAAATAAAGATCGATTTTTCCAGTTGGCCCGTTTCTGTGTTTGGCAATATGAATTTCGGCTCGGCTTTTGTCTTCTTCTGAAAGTTCTTCAAGATTATAACCGCGATCAACCGCTTTGCGGTAGATAAACATAACTACGTCCGCGTCCTGTTCAATTGAGCCGGATTCGCGTAAATGAGCCAACCTAGGAATAGCTGGATGAGTCTGCTCTACTGCCCGGGAAAGCTGCGATAGAGCCAAAACCGGGATATCTAATTCACGGGCGATACCTTTTAAACCACGGCTTATTTCGGACACTTCTTGTACGCGGTTGTCGCTGTATTTACCCCGGCCTTCCATCAGCTGTAGATAATCAATAATGATTAGGCCTAGTCCTTTTTCAATTTGCAAGCGTCTGGCTTTAGCTCGGATTTCCATAATTGAAGTCATGGCTGAGTCATCAATATAAATAGGAGCTTCGGATAATTTACCCATAGCGTCGTTAATGCGGATAAAGTCATTATCTTCTTCTTTGTCAGATAAATTGCCGGTTCTCATTTTCCATAGATTAACATTAGCCTGGGAGCAAAGCATCCTGTCCACTAATTGCTCCTTACTCATTTCCAAAGAAAAAATACCTACGCCCTGCTTGCTTTTAATTGCCACTTGTCGAGCAATATCTAAAGCTAAAGAAGTTTTTCCCACACTTGGGCGGGCAGCTAAAATAACTAAGTCGCTTTTCTGCAGACCAGCCAGAGTATTATCTAAGTCAGTGAAGCCGGTCGATAGGCCTCGCAATTTTCCGCCCTGCTTATGCAGTTCATCAATTCTGTCAAAAGCTTGGGTTAAGAGGCTCTCAATTGGCAGGAAAACATTTTTTAAATATTTTTGTGATACGCTAAAAATCTTTTTTTCTGTGATATCTAAAATTTTATCAACATCCTCGTCTTCTTGGTAGCTTAAATCCATAATTTCAGTGGCGGCTTGTTGGAGACGGCGCAGAGTAGCTTTGCGCTGGATAATTTGTGCATAGTTAACAATATTAGATGAAGTGGCGACAAAATTAGATAACTGGGCTAAATAGGTTCGCCCGCCGATAGCGGTTAGCTGATTTTTTTCTTCTAGGCGGTTAGCTAGCGTTAAAATATCAATTGGTTCATGATGGGAGTAAAGCTCTTTAATCGTAGTAAAAATAATTTCATGGCTGTCCTTATAAAAATCTTTTTCCGAAATAATATCAGCTACCTTAATAATCGCTTCTTTGTCAATTAAAAGAGAAGACAGAAGCGATTGTTCAGCTTCTATGTTTTGCGGCGGTAATTTAGCGATGGTGATAATTTCTTGGTTACTCATAGATTTATTTTATCTTATTGCCTTATCTTTAGCAACCCTGATTTGTCCACTATTTTTCCACTTTAAACTACAAAAATAAAAAAGGCCAAAAGGCCTTATTTTTGGAGCCACCTGAGGGACTCGAACCCACGACCCACAGTTTACAAAACTGTTGCTCTACCAGCTGAGCTAAGGTGGCTACTAGTGCGCCGTGCAGGATTCGAACCTGCGACCATCTGCTTAAAAGGCAGTTGCTCTACCAGGCTGAGCTAACGGCGCATGATTTATTATTCTTTTATTAATTTTTTTATAAATTCTCTACCTCTGTAACTTTTTAGATATTTTTCTCTAGCCATCGCCTCTTTTCTAGTTAAAAATTTTTCTTTATGTAATATTTTCCATTTACCTTTATTTCTGTAAGTATAAGAACTTTTTTTATTCTTTAAAATACCATTGTGCCTTTTTAATCTTTTTTCCAAATTAGAGGTTTGCCCAATATAAATTTTATCATTATTATTTTTTATGGCATAAGCATAATACATATGTTTGCTTAAAAGTCCGCCCCTGTTGGGGCGGATCTACCAGGCTGAGCTAACGGCGCATGCTTAACAAAATAAAAAACTGCAAAATGCAGAAATATATTTGTTAATTATGATAATAACAAAAAAAAATGTTTTTGGCAAGGCTTGAATTTAATTGTAAAGTAGATTATGATTATTAATAAGAGGGAAAACAAAAAAATTTAAAACAGGGGGAAAAATGAAAAAGATAAATGTGCCTTGTCTTTTGTGCGGTAAGATTCATGAAAAAATAGTAGCAACCGAAGATTGGGCCGTAGAGGGGGAGCGACAATTTTATGTTAATGGTTTAATTTCAGAAATTTGTCATGACTGTAAGATTTTGTTAGTTATAGAAGAAATTCGTAGAAGACAAGATATTGAAGGTAATCCCAAGTGTTTTTGTACAGGCTGTAAAGGATCTTGTCAGCAAAGTAATTGTAATTGGAGGAAGTTTTGCGATTGTAAAAAGGTGGCGAATACAGTATAAAAAAGGAGAGTATAGTTTTGTGAAGTTTATAAAAACACCGTTTGATTATAAAAACGGTGTTTTAATTTGTACCGTCACGGGGAATCGAAGGGGCTAAAAGCCCCTTTCCGAACTCCGGGATTCTCTAACCCCATGAACACTGCAAATAAAAAATCGACGCAAGGCCGATTTTTATTTGTACCGTCACGGGGAATCGAACCCCGATTACCAGGATGAGAACCTGGCGTCCTAACCGTTAGACGATGGCGGCATGTTGGGTAAATGATGATTATAAAATTATATATTTTTTATTTTTTGGAAACAAAGTTTTAACTTTTTCCGTCCAGCAGATGATTTCCAATACTTTTCTCTTACTCTCGCTTTGTTTAATGAATTTACTTCTTCTATCATATAGGCAGAGAATACCCCAAAGGCTTTTGTTGAATTTACTTTTTTATTTCTATGTTCTTTTAATCTTTTTTGTAAATTATTACTAAAACCAATGTAAGTTTTAGTCTTTTTTTGATTAATTAACCAATATATTTGGTACATAATTATTTAATTTCAAAATAAGAAATTTGGCGTCCCCGCCTCGCGTCGACGAGCTCCGCGAGTCGAGGCGGGCTAACCATTACTCGCCTCGCTTCGCAAGGCGAAGCGGGGACGATGGCGGCATATTTTAATTTTAGATTTATGATTTTAGATTTATGAATAATACTACAAGATTACTTTTATTAAGTCAATGTTTGCCCGATAAAATTTTGCTGGCCGCGGAGAAAGTCTTCGGCTGTCATAGCTTTTTTCCCTTCTAATTGGAGTTTTTTAATTATTAAAGCATTTTGGCCGCATTGGATTGCTAATTGCTGGTTATGTAAGAAAACTTGTCCAGGAGTATATTCAGAAGCTGAAGTAGGAAAAGCAGAAATTATTTTAATTTGTTTTTTATTCCAGGTTGTCCAGGCAGACGGCCATGGGTTCATGGCCCTAATTAATCTATCAATTTCTTCTGCTGATTTTGACCAGTCAATTCGGCCGTCTTGTTTTTTTAAAGTCGGCACATAGCTGGATTTAGTATTATCTTGTGGTTGGGGAGTGATATTACCCGCAACATATTGCATAGCCGTGTCAGGCAAGATATTAGCGCCCAATAAAGATAATTTATCATGCAGGGTTTCTCCAGTTTCTTCTTTATTTATTTTAATTTCGTCTTGTTTTAAAATTGGACCAGTATCAAGTTTAGGCTCAACCTGCATAATTGTCAGGCCGGTTTTTCCATCATTATTAAGAATAGCCGCTTGGATACAGGCCGCTCCCCGGTATTTAGGCAATAAGGAGCCGTGTATATTAATAAAACCGTAGGCCGGAATATCCAATATTATTTTAGGAATAATTTGTCCATAAGCGATTAAAACCGCTAAATCAGGGTTTAGATTCTTAATAAAACCAGCCGAGTCTTTTATATTATCAGGTTGGTGAACTAAAATTTTATTTTTTTCAGCAATGACTTTAATCGGCGGGGGAGTAGGGGTTTGTTTGCGTCCGACTGGCTTATCTGGCTGGGTGATCACAGCTAAAATATCAAAACGTTCATCAGCAATTAATGCTTTAAGAGTCGGCGCGGCAAAATTAGGAGTACCTAAAAATATAATTTTGATGGATTTTTGGTTAGACATATTAGCAAATTATTGGTATATTATTATTAAGATTAACTAAGAAAATTTCCAATTTTTAATTTTGTAATTTTTAAATAATGTTTTAATTTATAATGTTTAAAAAATAAGACATTAATATCTATTTATAAAACTAAAAATTAAAAACTAAAAATTCAATGACTCACTTTATAAGTATATTTTTATCTTTTAGTGAAAGTCTAGGGTATCCTGGGATTACTTTATTAATGGCGATTGAAAGTTCGTTTATTCCGTTTCCCTCAGAAATAATAATTCCCCCGGCCGCTTATCTGGCCAGCCAGGGGCAGATGAATATTTTTTTGGTTATTTTAGCCGGTATAATCGGTAGTTTAATCGGAGCAATAATTAATTATTGGTTGGCGTTTTGGCTGGGCCGAAAAATAATTTATCGGTTGGCTGATTCTAAATTATGTAAAATTTTATTAATTAATTCTAAAAAAATAGAGCGATCAGAAAAATTCTTTTTGCGCTATGGCAATGCCTCTACTTTAATCGGCCGGCTTATTCCGGTTATTCGCCAGCTTATTTCCTTACCAGCCGGATTTGCCAGGATGAATTTTAAAAGTTTTGTATTTTACACAACTTTAGGATCGTCGGTTTGGGTGATATTTTTAGCCGGCTCGGGTTATATTTTAGGGGCTAATCAGGCTTTGATTATTAAGTATTATGAAATTATATCATTAAGCCTGGTAGCTTTATTAATAATCGCCGGGGTTATTTGGTGGCTGATTAAGAAAAAAGATCAGAAATAATTTTATGACCATCTCTTAGACTAGATCTACTTTTTTTACATTTTTAGCTTTATCAATAAAAAGAATACCATCAAGATGATCTATTTCATGCTGAACAACGCGGGCTAATAATCCATTAGCCTGCATTTTTGTTTGTTTGCCTTTAGCTCCAAAATAAAGACAGTCAATTTTTTTATGACGTTTAACTTCACCAAACATTCCAGGTACAGATAAACAGCCTTCTTCGCCCTTTTCCTTAGCCCATGATCTTTTAGTAATTTTCGGGTTAATTAAACATATTGGCCCATCTTGGGTATTAATTACTATTAATCTTATATTTTGTCCAACTTGCGGAGCGGCTAAACCTAAACCATCTTTTTCTTTCATGGTTTTAGTCATATCTAAACAAAGCTCTTGCAGTTTAGTACTGCTTAACTCTTTTTTATCAATTTTTTCTGATTTTTTGCGCAAAATAGGGCTAGGATTGGTTATTATTGGTAGTAGTTTTGCCATATTTAATTATGGATTACAAGTTAATAAGAATTTATGAATAAAAAATATAATTCGGGTATATTATAGCAGTAAAATATAAAATTGCCAACTATTATATAATAGAAAAAATGCTATAATAGAATTATGCCAGAAGATAAAGGATTTGAACAATTAGGGGATATTTTAGCTGGTAAAGCTAAAAATAAAAAACCACCAGCGCATCAGTGGCAAGAGTTAGCTTTGCAGGTGATAGAAGAATTAGATATCCCGGGTTTTAAGCGGAGTGCTGTTTTTAAAGTTTGTAAGGAAAATTCTAAGGGAGTAGTTATGACCGCCTTGAATGACACTAAGGAACTTTGCTCAACCGGAGAGAAATGGAAATATTTTTTTAAGGTGGTGGATGAAATTTAAAATTTAAAATTCATTGTTAAGTATCCGACGCCGAAGGGAGCTTCATAAGAAAGCATCTCCGGGCTGTATTTCATCCCTTCTAAAATTCCTAAAAGAATGGCGATTGATTTTAAACCGCATTCGCCGGCTTCTATAATTAATGCTTCATTTAAATTCAGGATGTCCTGGGTTTTTTCGTTTTTTAAATATTCAATTAGTTTTTTATCAAATTTAGCGGCTTTAGGCGAGTAACCGGCCGGAGCGCCCTTAGTAAGTCTATGTGATAGGTCGCCGGAAGCGATTACGGCAATACGCTGTTTATTGACTAAGAATTCTCTTTTTAAGAGTTGACCGAATTGAAAATGCGCTTTTAGATCCAGGCCGGAATAGTAAAGGGGAATTATTTTTACGGTTTTTAAATTTTTAGCCAGTAAATATAAAGGCACACCGCTGCCATGATCTAGAATCTCTTCAGTAATGAGTTGAAGCGGGGCTTTAGTTTCTAAATTCTCTTTTATTTTATAAGTTAGGCCAATATCGCCGACGAATTTGAGCTTAGTGGTAAAATCTCCAAAGCTTTCAAAGTTAATCTTAAATTCCGGGCTTAGGTTCATAGTGAAGGCATCAGCTTGAATAAGGCCATGCGGAGAAATAATAATAATTGAATCTGGTTCACTAGCATACAAATCCTGTTCAAGCTTCTGATAAGAGCTTTCAGTTTTTTTAATTTGGTTTAAATTTTCCTTGCCAATCGCCGGGATTAAAATCGGAGGATGGGGGACGATGGCTGAAAAGATTATGGGCATAGGGTTAAAATGACAAATGTCAAAATTCTAATGTCTAATGGTTTTAGTTATTGTCAATAACATCAGTTATGGTTTTACCTTGATTATATAAGTAAAGGACTTTTGAAGAGGTGGTAATAATATTTTCCCATTTATAGCCTAAGCTTTCAAAAATTTGGCCGGAAACAAAAGGCCTTTTTTCACCGTTAACAATTAGAAAGACTGCGGGTGAGTTGGCTGTTTTCACTAATTCGCCGTCGTTAAATAAGACTGGGTCAATAGTTATATAATTATCTAATTCTTTTTGGTTAGCTGGAATTATTTTTTTCTTTTCAAATTTAGTCTTTAGGAAAATTGCGTCTAAAATTGGAGATTTTTCTCCTTCAAAAACCCAATAAACGCCGCCGGTAGTTTTGTCCTGCAATAGAGCGCCGGTCGGGTAGGTGGAAGTGGCGGTTATCGGCCGGCTTTCAATATAAGTATTAATATCTTCCCAGCTAGCATCTTCTACCTCTTCCGGATTATAGCCGATTTGGCGGAAAGCCTCAGACGAGGCAAAGCCCCGGCGGCTATCATCAACTAATAAGAAAATTGTGCCGCGCGGCGAACGGAGTAGGGAATAGTTCGCGAATTTAATCGGCGCGCCTTCATCATATTTATCTAAGTCTGATTTATTTACTGTAATAATTTTATTTTCATCAAAGCGGGAAGTAAGGGCGCCTTTGCTTAAGAAAGGCCGCTTTAAGCCGTTCTGGATAAGCCAGACGCCGGCTTCGTCCTCGGCTTGCAATAAGGAGCCGTCATAATAGGTAGTGGTAAAATATCTTTGCCAGATATTATAAAAATTATAGTTGCCATTATAGACATGCGGTGTGTAGTTATAAAGTGCGGCCGTAGCCTGGTTAGCCGGAGTAACAACAGTACTTCTTTTTTCCGTAGTGGAGTAAGGGTTAGTAAAAGTATAAGTTTGTCCGGCTTTGTAAGTATAGAGCTGGGGGTTATCCATATAATCCCGAAATTGAAGAGAAGCGCTATTAACCTGTTTCCAGAAACCTTTCCAGCGCGAGTTGCAAGCCGATCCGTCTAAACAGCCATAGCCGGTCGCCCAGTCAAGCTGACTTTGCTTCGGGGATTTATCTTCAATCAAGCTCATTTCTTTTTGCAGAAGCACTATTAAAAATTTTGGGTTAACTTTATTAGTAACCGCCCGGTCATAAATAATTTCCGCGGCCGCTATAATTTTTCCGTCCGGATCAGCGGCGGAATAATTATTTAGATAGCCAGCTTTGCGCGCTAAAAAATTTTTAATCTGCTCTAAGTTTAGGGACGTATAATCAAGAACTTCTAAGTCGCCGATTATGTAATTAGGATTAAAATTATCAGTTGCTAGAGATTGTTTGATAGGCAATAGCAGGCAGATGATGAATAACAATAAAAAGAGAATCTTAGTTCTATTTTGCATAATTTATTATTTTTATATTTAGGCTATATGCTTATATTATAGTATACGTTTGGATTTAAAACAAATTACTTTTTTAGCTAGTTAATAAAAAAGCCCTGAACTTACGCTCAGGACTGTTGGTTTGTTAATACTGTAAAATGAAATTTATAAGCCGCATTTTTCTAGGGCAGAAGAAAATTCATTTACATTGAAAGGTTTTGCTAGAAAATAATTCGCTCCTTTTTCCTCTGCCTCTTTATTGTAGCTATGAGTACCAGACATAATAATGAAAATAACGTTAGGGAACTTTCCTTTCGTTTCTGTCAGGAGATCAAAGCCATTCATATCTTTTCGTTTCGTCGTATCAATATCAACGCTGGAAATAACGATACGGGGACTTTCCGTTAGGGTGGAAATATGTTCCCAGGCTTTATTAGAATCTGGGAAAAGGAGAATATTATTTTCGTCCGCCAAACTGTTTTTAATGAGCATTCTCTTGATAAGTTTTCTCACGGCTTTTTCATCGTCAGAAATAATAATTAAACCTTTTTTTTGGCTCATTTTTTGTTCCTCCTTGTTTTTTTACTTCGTTTTTATTAAGACTTTGTCTTTTAGACCTAAATCAATTAATATTTTATCTCCTTGTTTAATTTTACCTTCTATGATTTCCAGGGCTAATTCGTCTAAGATTAAGCTTTGGATAATTCGCTTTAAAGGCCGGGCGCCAAAAGTTATATCATAACCTTTAGCAGTCAGCATTTTTTTAACCTTAGGGCTAATCTTTATACCTATCTCCTTATTTTTTAGCCTGGTTTGCACTTTAGCTAATTCTAAATCAACGATTTTACTTAGAACCTCTTTGCTTAGATTTTTGAATACGACTATTTCATCAATTCTGTTTAAGAACTCAAGCTTAAAATTATCTTTTAAGATTTTATCAATTTTTTCTTTCATTTCATCAGCGCGGATTTCTACTGCTTCAGCCTTGTCGCCACCGTCGGTAAATCCGATAGAATATTGTTTAATTACCTCATTGCCTAAATTAGAGGTCATAATTATAATCGTGTTTTTGAAGTTTACTGCTCGGCCCTTAGAGTCGGTTAAGCGGCCGTCGTCCAGGATTTGGAGCAGTATATTAAAAATTTCCGGATGGGCTTTTTCT
>Ga0075122_10002772_pt1 | contig 11386 bp, 25 predicted proteins | sample AntAceMetag02UKB_FD_69790 | JGI IMG/M metagenome (GOLD analysis project Ga0075122, IMG submission 69790) | Saline lake microbial communities from Ace Lake, Antarctica - Antarctic Ace Lake Metagenome 02UKB | ecosystem: Environmental > Aquatic > Non-marine Saline and Alkaline > Saline | place... | reverse complement strand
GAAGATATGGTAGCAGAGAGGTTCGATCAAACCTTCGCAGGACTTACTCAGCCTGGGCTAACTACCAACGCTATCAAGCTTGCTAACGATTTGTCTCGTATCTGTAAAACCAGGGGGGACAATCTAATCATCAAAGAGTATCCTACTAGGGGTGCTACGGTTAATGACGTAAAAGCGCATTTAAAGCTTCTGTCTAACTATGGTTTTGTCCCCGACATAATTTTAGTGGATTATGGCGACATAATGAAGCACATCAGTAAAGGAGACAAGAGAGAGCAGATTGGCGATACGTTTGAGAGGCTACGAGGACTAGCAGTAGAGACTAACTCTGTTGTGGTATCTGCATCACAGGCCAATAGAGGGGCGTCGGCTAAGAAGGTTGTTACGATGGAAGACATAGCAGAAGACTATTCTAAAAGTATGACTGCTGACTTGATCGTTAGCCTCTCAGCTGATGAGGAGGAGGTGGCTGCTAATATTATGAGGCTATTTGTTGCTAAGAACAGAATGGGTGCTAGAGGAGGCATCATTACTATCAACACTGGCTTCAGTACTGCTACGTTCGCTAAGCCACCGAGGGGGTAACCATGAGCATTTGGAAGGAGGCGTACGACGAGGTAAATGAGTATTGGTTCCTGCAAGAGGGGTGGGATAGCTATGATGCTGCTCCTTTATCAGAAGATGTGATAGATAGGTCGTTAAATTTAGTACTATTTCTCTGGCATTTCTGCGCGATTGGTGGTATAGAGATAGGCTCTGTTTTTCCTGCCCCTGGAGCGGACGGTTCCGTGGACGTTGAGCTAGAGCACAAATACAGGACAGTAATATTCACATTTGAAGAGTCTGGGGAGTTCTCCATCTATAAAGAGGATAACGAGGTGCAAGAGTTTGGCCTTCAGGAAGAGGAGACTATAGAGTATAGTGATGAGAAAGTCGTGGCGACAGTTCAATGGCTCTTGAAAAACAGTTGAGGTATAACATACCCGACACGAACGCTCTTTTACAACAGAATATCAAGTATGCGTCTAGCTTAAGAAGTCCGAAGTTACGAAAGCCCTCTGTTGTATAGAGGAAGATCCTGCCCACTCGGCAGCAGGGACGCAAATTGGGTAGGTAGGCTTAGAAGCAGCCATCCTTTAAAGAGTAGGCTCACGGCGTTAGGTAATCCAATACAAACGATATTGGGCTAGTAAGGTAAGATAATCAGTGTCTGATTAGCTTATTAGCGCCGCGTTACTGATCGGAGATAGCCTTTTAGCGTAGAAGCACGCCCAGTTAGTTAATTAGCCGAAGTGGTGGAAATGGTTTAGACACGCCAGATTCAAAATCTGGTGGGCGAAAGCTCATGAGGGTTCGAGTCCCTTCTTCGGTACCAATAGGTTATTAGCCCTGGTGGTGGAATTGGGAGACACGCTGGTCTTAGGAACCAGTGGCAGAAATGTCGTGGAGGTTCAAATCCTCCTCAGGGCACCATAGTTTGATATCTCACCTGCCATGTGTAGGGGAGGTACGGTGCCGTCTATCAGCGGCATCTGAGCTGAATGGCCAGTTTGAGTCATTTAGGTCTTTTGTGGGTTAGCGGAGAATGCGTTAGCCGCGACATTGTGGAGTGTGTTTTTCTAGCTCAATGGAGAGTACAGAGTGCCGGTAACCCCGGAGATTTGGGTTCGAATCCCAAGTTTAGCATACTTAAGGTAGTAAAGGGCAGATTAATTACCTGTCCTGGGGGCTTACTTAGTAGGTTGCTGAGGTTCGGTCGGAGGGTATACTCATACCCACTGAGTTCGCAGGCTAGGCCGACTCAATCGAGAAGTAAGCGCCCAAATTCTTTAACTAAATATGCTTCAGTGGTGATTGTGGTCAACACGTCCGGTTGAAGCCCGGAAGAACTTTGTTCGATTCAAAGCTGGAGCACCAAAATAAAGAGGTGATACTATGACTAGGAAACGATTGTTTAACGAGGACGGTAGCTACACAGAGGAAGCGCTAGAGTATGGAGACGCTTTAGAGAGGGTTATCAGGACTCACGCTGACATGCTTGTTGATGAGGGGTATGATATCTCTGACATTCAACTCTTTTTGGAGAAAAGTTATGGTATGGTGTCAAGTGAAATGTTACTGACTTATCAGTACAATTTGGCTAAGAAAGACCGTGAAGCTAAGCAAGATACGACTCAGTAGCTCAGTGGCAGGGTAGCCTCCTCGGATGGATCGGTTGGTCCCTGGTTCGAATCCAGGCTGAGTCGCCAGTGTTAGAACAAAAGTGGTCACTAAAACAAAAGGGAGTTTAACATGTTAAGAAAAGATATGAACAAGGCATTGACTAGTTTGTTTGACTGGCAATACAGCACCGAGATTGATGACGAAGTGGAGGAGGTGCTTCACGATGAGGGCTTGTTAGACTCCTCAAAGTATTTCTTTGATCAACATAGTCTGCTAGACTCCCTTTCTGACGCCCGCTTTAAAGACCTTTTAGAGGCGTCTATGGAAGCGCATAGCCGAGAGATTAGAGAGGAATTTAGCTGCTTTTAAGATTATATGTCCCAGTACGCTCAGTGGCAGAGCGCCATCCTAGGTGAAGTACAACAGAGTAACGCAGGTTCGAATCCTGCCCTCTCCACCATTTTAACTTGTGAGGAGTGTACTATGTCGGAAAAACTGTTAGAAATGTATTCTTGTAAGAAGTGTCATGACGAGCGTAGGAGAAGCCACTGGCCTGTTCTCACAGGGTGCTATGCAGATAACCACGATCCTGAGTGGCTTGATTCCGGTGAGGTTGAGTGGACGATGGAGTGTCGAGAGTGTGGGGAGCCTCTTAAATCTTGGTTTGATTCTCCTAACGAGGCCATTAAAGCATGGAACGAGAGGCTAGGCACCCCCGAGTACCTTCCTGAGGATGTAGAAGTGTTTTAAAGAGGTTATAATGTCTAGATCAAGAAGAAAGCCGTCTAGTTATGTGGCTTGTGGAGCCCAACCCTCTAGAGGTAAGTGTGTTACTAGCAGACGCATCAGACGTAGGGTTAAACAGCTATTGAATGTTGACCAAGAAGAGTTTGATTTTGCGTGCCCATTCGATAAGATTAGAGGCTCTGCTGGTTCTAGGGATTGGGATTTTGGTTGGCATTTTTTTGGGGATGGTAGATACACTCCTTATGATATTGTGGATAGATGGGATAAAGAGCTAGTAGAAAAGCTAAGTAGGAAATAGTCTATTGGCATAGTCCAGGATTCTTACCCACAATACAAACTGTGGATCTAATTGAAGAGGAGAATAGGCATGAAAACTGAAGTGAGATTAGGAACATTACCTTGTAGCTGTGGTGCTGGCACTCCTGAAGTACATGGTCCAGACGATGATGGTGATTACGAGGTTGAGTGTGTTAGTGGTGTATGCCAGAGGAGTGATTCTGGTTATTGTTTCTCTAGGAATGGGGCTGTTAAGGAGTGGAATAGGAATGTGAAAGCGTCTATGGAAGCTCCTCCCAATAACTGTGAGTGTTCCGATAAGGGAGAGGTTCCTGATGTAACCCGAGATCAGGCTTTACTTGACGCTGTTTATACCATCATTAATCACCATCACCCTGAGTTTGATGTTGTGGAGCGCGACCTTAAGGCTATTGATAGGTCTTTGAATAGGGATAATAAGGTATGGTGGTCTAGTCACGTTAATATGCAGAAGGCGCTGGTTGTTGGATTGGGTGCTTTGTCTCTGCTCAACTTTGTTGTTTTGCTTGGTCATTTGCTTGGTCATTTGGTTTAGCTTTTGGGCTAGTAGGAGTGGATATGCAAAAAGTAAAATGCTCTTTCTGTGAGAACACCATGGAGGTGGATGACGAGCCTCTAGATCAAGCTATGGTATACTCAGGAGGAATTAATTGGTTTACTATGGGGTATGGCTCTAAGTTTGATACAGAATCTTGGCTTTTAGCAATGTGTGATGATTGCTTGGAGAAGGCTGATCCTGTTAAGATTATAGAGTATATGTAGTACAGGTTCCGCCGGGTCTGCCATTTTTAAGGAAACAATATGTTAAATCTATCAAAGTTAGTGTACGGAATCTACATTACATACGAGGATGCTGAGCTTGTAGAGATTAAGCTTGGTGCAGGTGAGACTGTCTACGATTGGAGAGATGTGTCTGATTTAGGCAGAGGGATTACCCATGTGGTTACCTGTGCTACAGACGATAGGTACGTTATATATGACGCTAAGCACTATTATTACTCCTCTGAGGGGGAGAAAGAAGTTGTAGATCCTGTGAGTATGCAAGATATGGCTGCTGCGTCTACTGTGAATTTCTCAGATATTTGTGCTGAGTTGGGTATCCCTGATCGTAAAGCGTGCTGGTTGTTGGTTAGTTAAGGGGTAAAGTATGAATGATTATCTAGGTAGTAGGATGAAGGAATACGAGAGGCTATCCGGTTCCAAGCTACGTGCCTCTAAGCATAGCTACGTGTTTGCTAGGTTGGATGGGAAGGTTGTCTAGCTAAACAGATGAGCGCTTTAATTTGGTGCTCCGTGGGTTCAAATCCCACCCTTTCCTCCAAATATTGAAATAGGAGCATACCATGGATAAGACAAAAGCTTTAGCTGCTCTGTTTAAGGTGTTGGGTGAGTACGAGGGTATGAATCCTTGTAGCCGAGGATGTTATATGTACGATTCTTTTGATGGGTGCTCCGGTCCTTGTGACGAGTTTAGAGAGCATGCCAAAGAGATATCGGAGGCACAAGAGGCTTTGGACTTTTTGCTTGAAGAGGGGAGTTCGAGTCTCCCGGCCCCCGCCATTTTTGCTAGTTGAAAGTATTGAGGTTTTATGAAGGTAATCATTGCAGGTAGTCGCTCTATTACAGATATAGAGGAGGTAGCTTCAGCTATATACTCTATGCTTATTGAAAAGCGTTTACTCAGTATTGATGAGGTTGTGTCTGGTGGTGCTAAAGGAGTAGACGAGCTAGGAGAGCGTTGGGCAGCAGATACAGGATTAGACTGTAAAGTGTTTCCTGCTAATTGGGATAAGCATGGTAGGTCTGCTGGCATCCTCAGAAACATAGAGATGGCGGATTACGCTGATGCGTTGATAGCTATTTGGGATGGTAAGTCTAAAGGTACTTCGCATATGATATTAGAGATGCATAAACGTAATAAGCTTGTTTTTGTAAGAACAGTAAAGAGGTAATTCAAGATGAGTATACTCAAAGATTATGAAGATGAGTTGTACAGCGACACTTACGTAAGGACTATCCCTGTGAAGTTCTATGCTATCCTGGATGGCTATGGGGAATGTGCTGAGATGAAGACGTATGACTTATTCACACACGACTTAGTAATCCAAGATGACTTCGAGGGGTGGATGGGGGTACAAGAGGAGGAGTGTGGGTGCGAGAGGGAAAATGTCCTAAAGGCTTATTGGTGCCGTATCGACCCAGACTTTGAGAAGAAGTACCTGGATTGCTAATTGACTCCAGTAGCTTTGGAGTTAGTAGGTTTATCTTTAGCTGGAAAACACTATGACAGGTGTCGCAGGTTATTGAATAAGTAGGTTTTGGCCCCATAGTTTAGTGGAAAAAACAGATTCCTTATAAGAATCAGAGCCGCCGTTCAATTCGGGGTGGGGCTACCATTTTTCTAATCAAGTAGATAATGATGTTGTATCATAACCAAGGACAGTACAATGGCTAAGAAGCATAAGAAAACACAGCTAAGTATTCAGGAGTCTGAAGAGGCTTACTTGGAGCGTTTAGCTAAACAGCAACGCAGGTTAAACAGTGAGATGTTTAAGGAGTACGACACTCGTACCAAGCGTATGGTGAGTAAGGACAAGTACTCTCGTAAAGGCAGAAAGCAGGAGGAGCCATTCTATGGAGAAGGCTGAACAGTTAGAGCAGTTAGTCAGTAACATAGCTACTGAAGAGTACCAGAGGCATTTAGACAAGGTGAAACAGGTTTTAGATGCTGTATGCCATTTTGAGCTAAGAAACAATGTACGGGAAGTATCTTATTATCTGTACGAAATCCAGAAACTATTGGACAAGGATTAGGTGTCTTATGGGAGGAGCTAGTAAAGCTCGCCGTAAATATCGCACAAGGCCTCTTGGAGATGGTACCAGAGGCCTAAGGCACAAGATCCTTAGTACTAAGCATATTGATGATGTAGCTTATACAGATATGTATGTGTGTCTTGATTGTTTCGGCACTGGTACCAGAGTATATGGGAATACTGCTACTTGGAGGAAGAAAAGAGGCGCTATAAGCGGTCAGGCTTTTGTTTCCGATGTATGTGATAAGTGCTGGGGAACTGGCAGAACCGATGAAATTGGTGAGAACTTGCGAGACAAGGAGCTAAAATAAAAACTTGACTTCTTACTTTAAATGCTGTAGGTTATTTATATGAGCAAGATTTACCGAATATCAGAGTTTGCAAAGCGCGTAGGATGTGGCGCTTCCTCCCTTCGTGCTTGGGACAATGACGGGAAGTTTCCTGCTAAAAGGTCTGCAACAGGGCAGAGGTATTACACTGAGGAAGATGTCAGAGTGTACCTAAATCTTCCAGCTTCGTTTGATAGGAAGGTGGTTGTCTACTCTCGTGTGTCTTCAAATGGCCAAAAAAATGATTTAGCTTCCCAGGTTAGTGCATTAGAACAGTTTTGTGCTTCTTCTGGAATTGCTGTTGACGAGTGGGTTTCGGAAATCGCTGGTGGAATGAATTTTAAGCGTAAAAAATTCCTTTCTTTAATAGACGACATGTCTTTAGGGAAAGTGTCCAAGCTTGTTATTGCTCATAGAGACAGGCTTACTAGGTTTGGTTTTGATTACTTTGAGCATTTAGCGGAAATTAATGGGTGTGCGATTGTTGTAATGAACCAAGAATCTTTGTCCCCTCAGCAGGAGATGGTTGAAGATTTATTGGCTATTGTGCACACATTTTCCTGTAGGCTTTACGGGTTACGTAAGTATAAAAAAGCTTTAAAGGACGATCTTAAGTGAGCACACATAAGGCACACAAAATTAGATTAGATTTAACTAATAAACAACTTGGCTATATGCGTTGTGCCTGTGGTGTTGCTAGGTTTACATACAATTGGGCTTTGGGAGAGTGGAAAAGCCAGTACGATAGAGGAGAAAAGCCTTCTGCTTACGCGCTTAAAAAACAGTTTAACGCTATAAAAAGAGAAGAATTCCCTTGGGTTATGGAAGTCACCAAGTGTGCCCCCGAACAGGCTTTTACGAATCTTGGTAAAGCTTTTAGTAAGTTCTTTAGCAACATAAAGGCTGGTAAAAAGCCCTGGTATCCCAGGTTTAAGAAGAGAGGAAAGCACAACTCTTTTTACATTTCTAACGATAAAATTGATTTCTCTGGTAAGAAAGTTAAAATCCCTAAACTTGGTTGGGTTAGAATGAGAGAGTCTTTAAGGTTTTCGGGTAAAATCTTGTCTGCTGTAGTAAGCGAACGTGCTGGTAAATGGTTTATATCTGTTAATGTTGAGTGCCCAAAATCTAGTAGGTATTCTCGCGGTCCTGCGGTAGGTGTAGATGTAGGAATTAAGGAGTTAGCAGTAGTTAGTGATGGGAGGGTTTTTGAGAATCCAAAGGCTCTCAAGAATAATGAAGACAGACTTAGACTTTTACAAAAGTCTGTCTCTAGAAAAAAGAAGGGTTCTAGTAACAGGAAAAAGGCTGTTTTGCGTCTGCAAAAACAGCATTATAAGATCTCTTGTATTAGAAGTGATTCTATCCATAAATTAACCTCCGCAATAACCACGGGAGTGTCTATTATAGGAATAGAGTCATTAAATGTACAGGGGATGATGCGAAATCATAAATTGAGTAAGGCTTTGGCAGATGCCTCTTTGTCTGAGATACTAAGGCAGATTAAGTATAAATCTGAATGGAGCGGCATTAAAGTGGTAGAAGCGGACAGGTTCTTCCCTTCATCGAAAACTTGCTCTAATTGTGGTCTTGTAAAGGCAAATCTTACTCTTTCGGATCGTGTGTTTATTTGTGATGATTGCGGCTTTGAGATCGACAGAGATTTAAACGCTGCAATTAATTTAAAGAATTTGGCCGTGGGTTCCACGGTTACAGCCTGTCGCCTTGGAAGCTCTGGCTCTTGTTATGAGAGTGAAACTTTTGATTGGGCAGGAATTTCTCATAAATCCGGTGCTTTATAATTACTATGATGTGTCGGATTTAGTAAGAAGAAAGGAACAGAAGGAGAGAGTATGAAAAATAGAGAATTAATTGAGGGCGGCTGCGCTCAGTGCCTACATTGTGAGTCAGATAAAGAGGATGAGCTAGCTTCTATTTGGTGCTATCATCCCTTAGAGACAGGAGAAATTCAAGACGAGCCTCCTAGGTATACTAAAGTATGCACTAATGAGGAGTACCATGATTTTATGTGGGGAGGCTGTAAACTTCCAGATTGTCCTGTGGAGAATCCTAATGACTAAACCACTAGTATTCCTACTTATTATCTCTATTGTAGGCTGCTCAGCTGCTCCTGTTAGGTTGTACCAGAGCCAGAGGAGCTATGAGCCTCATGCGATGACAGTTGAGTATGTGTACCAAGCCACGGATATCTATGAATTCTCTGTAGATAGCATGCTGAGTATAGGAGGAATTGACTACGCCTATGCTTTAACCAACGAAGCTATGGAGGCACTTAGAGATAAGATCTCTAGCATACAGCTTAACCTGGAGGCGACTGAAGGCCAATTAGAGGTGTACAAAGATAACCTAGAAGAGTGTAACAGGAATTTGGCTAAGGTACCTGATTATATTGAGGTTCCTGTAAGAATAGAGTACAAAACCCCTTGGTGGAATTGGTTCCTGGTTGGTGTGCTCAGTGCTGCTGTTATTGGAGCTGGTATTGGTGGTTTCTATGTGGGGACTAGGTAGATAATTGTGCATGTACATCTTAAAAGGCTATTTATTAGTGACTAACCGGGTCTGTTCATAAGAAGAAATATAGGTTTTTCATTTGCCAAAAAAGCTTAAACTTAGTTTGATGGGAGGGGACAGCTGTCAGAATTCTGAGCTGTTTAGCACACTTCCAGAGTTATTCCATAGCACTATAGCTACTTTACAGCTGTTCTATATGACTCAGTTGACCAGGATGTTTGAGGAAGTATTCTCTGGGGGTGATGGAGAGACTAGTTTGTTTGAATACGATGAAGAGGCATACGACGAGGAAGACGCCCAGACAGATTTGGGGATGTTTTATGGGAGTTAAGCCTGTTAAGGAGAGTGAGCTTGGGAAGAGTTATCTGTTCTTGCCTAGGTATGGTCATGGTGGCAGGTTACGTGATGTGTGGCGAGGGTATCCTAACAACATGAGGGTGTTTGGTTGTGTAAATCATACCTGCTTTTATGGGTGTTCTCATCCTATATATCGAAACATAGAGGTTGATGAACGTAAATTCAGGAGTAACCGGTATGGTACATTTAGGTGGTTATACCTTAAAGAAGAACACGATAGAGTGGGGTTCTATGAGAAGTCCGTTAGGCTAAACTTGTTTGAGCCTGACTGGTGTGCGGAGGAGGAAAAGAAAAGTCTTTATCATGATGACCTACCCACGGGAGTATGGGAATGAGTAGAAAACGACATGTATCTAAAAGCTTTTTGTTTGAGCCCAGTAATTGCTATGGTTTTAAGATGACTGCTAGAGGGTTTCCTAATCAGCACAAGAGATTCGGTATCTATTTTAAGCCTTCCCAGAACAGGTTTGGGTGGATAGCTATTAGTTATAGGGTTTATTGCAATCTGCTATTAAACAGAAGGTATGGCAGAGTTTTCCCTTATAAGGAAGAGGGCTGTGGAGGTACTAGGGATGGTAAGTCCGTTAGGCTAAACTTGTTTGAGCCTGACTGGTGTGCGGAGGAGGAAAAGAAAAGTCTTTATCATGATGACCTACCCACGGGAGTATGGGAATAGGGTTATAGGCGATGAGGAGTTGCTGATAGAATTGCTGACGTGTAAAACTCAAAAAGAGGCTATGTTGAATTTGGGTTTAGGCGTTGGAGGGGAATCATACAGACGGTGTAGAAGAATTATGGAAGAGCACAAAAGTGCTGTTAATACTGATATCTAACTAATTGAAAGTGAGGCATTCATGGCAGAGAGCTATTATCCAGAGACAGCTATAACATTGGGCAAAGATTGCGACGTTCACTTATATAAGCGCATGTGGAACACACACCTTAACAAGGGAAATTCCCTAGCTAAGCACTATGTGGCGTTTTATAATCAAGGCACTATCGAGGATCTTGAGGAGCAAATTGGCGCTAAGAATAGCAGGCTAGAGGAAGAGGAGGTTGAAGGCGATGAGGTGGAAGATACTGGTCCTTCGGATCCTGAGGAGTTCTACTCAGATAGTTGGCTGAAGATTAGGGATATTGTGTTGAACATGATTGAGCACGTATTCCCTAATGACGAGATTATCCAGTCAGTGGACTCTGAAGGTCAGTGCCTGTTCTACGGTAAAACATTCTTCCTTACGGCTGAGGCAGAAGATGAAGGAGCTAGAGTGGCCACTCATGTATATCTTACCAAGGTTTACCACGACAAAGTACCTGAGATTGACAATATCGATTGGCCTCCTCTCCCTGAGGGGTATAGTTACGAGTCAGCTGATATCAAGGTTGAGCGTAAGGAAGATCGCTTTCCTATCAATCAGGCGTCTATCGCTAATGATGGTAGGTTGAACATCAACACATTTATGCTTAAGTCTCCTAGTATTTTCGATTACTTAGACACTAACTACTCAGACGAAGCTGTTGAGATCTCTAAGGAGTTGTTGGAGATTGCGGACCATGAGGAGCGCAAGGGGAGTATTGTCCTGTTACACGGTCCTGTGGGCACTGGTAAGACCTATTGGATTAAAGGCATGAGTAAAGAGTTCTCTGATAAAGAGTACGACATTGTGCTGGTAGATAACCCCTTTAGGTTCTTGAGCGCGGGAGGTTATAGCTCTGTTATTTCTCATATGGATAACGATTGTTTGTTCATTTTCGAGGATGCGGGGGACTTGTTTACTGAGGAGTCCAAAGAACGGGCTGGTGATGTGTTCAGTAGCTTAGCTAACATCACAGATGGTATTGTATCCTCAGCTAGACGAGATATCTTCTTGTTCTCATTTAACTATGATATCGGTATGATTGAGAAGGCATATACTCGTCCTGGTCGTTGTTTGGCTGATTTCAATATCGAGGATTTGAGTGTAAAGAAAGCCAATGCTCTGTTGAAGTCTAAGGGCGTTAAAAAGCGGGTTAAGGAGCCTACCTCCCTTGCTATTTTGTACGACATGGGCCGTAAAGCTAAGAAATTGAAACTCACTGAGAAGCCCGAGAAGCGTAAAGTGGGGTTTGGTAGCTAGATGGAGTATGTTG
>Ga0075122_10002771_pt1 | contig 11387 bp, 9 predicted proteins | sample AntAceMetag02UKB_FD_69790 | JGI IMG/M metagenome (GOLD analysis project Ga0075122, IMG submission 69790) | Saline lake microbial communities from Ace Lake, Antarctica - Antarctic Ace Lake Metagenome 02UKB | ecosystem: Environmental > Aquatic > Non-marine Saline and Alkaline > Saline | place... | reverse complement strand
ACGCTTCCATAAACGCTTATTGGAACTCTGGTGCAAAGGCGGCAACTGAAGAAGCTGCAAAAGCGGCTCCTATTAAACCTACAGAGATAGCTCCTGTTAAAAAGCCAGTAGCCGGAACTCCACAGCCTACGTCTACACCTATCGTCCAAACGCCCGCTACTAAGCCCGATAGTGTGCCTACAGAAGTAAAGGTGCTAGGGGCAAAGGTTTTAGCAAACATAGAACAGAAACTTAAAACAAATAAAAAAGTTTTTGGTGTACTTGCAAATGCCAAAGGCGCAGTAGCGGAGGCTTTAAATGAAGCAACAAAAAATACTATACCACCGCAAAATATAGAAATCAAAACTCCTGATGGTTGGAAACCTATATCAGAAATGCCACAGAAAAATAAAAATTGGTGGTCTTTTTCCAAGCAGGTAACGGACGAATATCATAAAATTGCATCGACACGCCAACTGAATGATTCTTTTGGCCGTCCTTCAAAGGAAACAATTAAGGAAATAGCCACAAGACTCGGTATTTCTCAAGCGGACGTGACACGCTCTTTTACTATATATAATTCTGCTAATCCTCAAGAAGAAATAAAAAGTATGGTAGGTGATAAACCTGTTCCTATAATACAACTCACCCCCTCCCAGCCCCAAGCACAAGGGAAGGTGGAAAAGGGGGTAGGTAAACCAGTACAAGTAGGCGGTAAAACATATACCCCGACAACAATACCAACAGACCAGATCAATGTTGACCCTAAGACGTTCCAGTTTAAATTAGGCGCAAAGCTGGCTGGTGGGGTTACTGAAGCATTGCAAGAGGTTGATAAGTTTGACCCTGTAAAAGCTGGTCAGGTCTTAGTATGGCAGAATAAGGCAGGTAAATATTTTGTCGTTGACGGACATCACAGGGTAGCACTTGCCAAAAAGACAGGCGCGGAGAGTCTTAATACATGGGTAATTAGAGAAGTAGACGGCTGGACTTCAGCAGACGCAAGAGCCACAGGAGCATTAAGAAACCTTGCAGATGGCAAAGGAACTGCTATTGACGCTGCAAAGCTATTTAGAGATTCAGATATAACCATCGATAAGCTTAAAAAACAGGGCGTACCGACTAATAACGCTATTGTCAAACAGGGTATGGATATGAAAGACCTATCTGATTATGTGTTTAGGTTGGTGGTTGACGAAAAACTACCTGCCAATTTTGCAGCACCTATCGGTAGGAACGTTAAAAACGATGCACAGCAGAAACAAGTAGCTGACCTTATTCTTGAGGGTGAGATTGATACTGTTAGGCAAGCTGAATTATTATCAGCTACCATAAACTCAGCACCAGTATTAACAACATCAGAACATACTTTATTCGGATTAGAGACTACCGAAAAGAGTCTTTATGCTGAAAGGGCAAAGGTTTTAGCAAACATAGAACAGAAACTTAAAACAAATAAAAAAGTTTTTGGTGTACTTGCAAAATCAACCGGTATAATAGAGGCAAAGGGTAATATTCTTAAAAAGGTAGAGAACATTGCCGCTAAAGAACAAGCTGAAGAAGTCTTGTTTATGCTGGAAAAACTTGCAAATGCCAAAGGCGCAGTAGCGGAGGCTTTAAATGAAGCAACAAAAGAATACGCAAAGAACTCAACAAAAGAAAATCTTACGAAAGTCACAAATCGCCTTCTCGAACAGTGGACAGAAGGCCCCGGAAAACTCAGGGTTCCAGACGGTTCAGGAGTTCAACAGTTACCTCTTGAGCGGGCTGCAGAAAAGGCAGTAGAACCTAAAATAGCTGAAAAGCCAATTAAGAAAGAAGTTAAACAGGTTAAAACAGGCGAACCAGTCACTTTAAAGGCTTTTCATGGTACACCAGATGGTAGATTTTTACCTGAATTTGACCCAAATAAAAAAGGATACTTTAAAGATGCACCGGAATTACTACCAGAGAATGATGAGTTTATTTCTTTACATGGAGGAATAAAACAAGGGTTTAAAGGTAAAAGTGTAACCGGAAACATTGGAGTATCTTTCACTGATAACCGTAGTACCGCTCAGTCTTATGCCGATAAGCCATCATTTGATATTCAAAACTCAGTTCCATTAGTTGTTGAAAGAGAAATTACGCTTTATAACCCTAAAGTCATTGATTTACAAGGAAAACAATGGACAAAAACAGTTAATAATGACATAAAAACGGCGATACAAGAAGGGCATGACGGCCTTATCTTAAAGAATATCAAAGATAACTACCACCCAAGCACTACTAATAAACCAACAAACAATTTAATAGTATTTAATCCAGAACTTATTAAAGAAATTAAACAGCCAGATATATTAAAAGGTAAAGGTGGCTTCATTGACGTAACCCCCCTTGCTAAGATACACGAAGCATTTATGTCGGTTATAGAACCGTCTAAGGCTGTTGAGATAGCACAGGGCAAAGATGTTTATGCCGAGGTTATTAAAGGCGTTCATAGGGCTGATGTTGCCATGATAGACTTTAACGAAAAAGAACTTGAAAGTCTTGATGGAACTCTTGGCGAATACGGTAAGGCTTTAAGCAAATATTCAAATAAGATACTTGAAAATCTAATGTTATCGAGAGGAAAGCCAGTTTCAGAAAGTGCAAAAATTATTCAGGCTGAAGCATTAGAACAATTAGCTAAAGATGCACCTGAACTGGTTGGCACTCGTAAGATGATTACCCGAATATCAGATTTTAACTATGATTATCTGACAGAGGTAGTAGGTGATAAAATAGGTTATGTTGAAGATTATTTTTATGGTCTTTATAAAGACCCACGAAAAGTAGAAAAATTCTTAGACTACTGGAAAACAACAAAGAGATTCACTAAGCAAAAGAAACTACCAACAGTTGCAGACGCTAAAGCTTTTGGTCTTGACTTACGAGATTCTAACCCTATAAACAACTTGAGAAGCGAGTATATGGCAATTGCTAGACTTGACGGTATGATTAGTATGAAAGATGCCTTAATGAAATCAGGTGAAGGAAAGTATATTGCTATAACAGAAGGTGCTTCTATTGATTGGGACAAAGTAAATGACCCTGTTTTTGCTGATGTCAGATTAGCTCCTGAATTGGCAAAGATGATAAACAATCTTATATCTACAAATAAAATTACAAGACAGCCATTACTTAATACTATCAGGCAAGTAAACAATTTTCTTAGAACTGTTAAGTTTATTGGTAGTGCTTTCCATTTAGGTGTTGAAGCAAAACAAGCTCTTGCTGATAGTGGTTATCTTGGATTCCTGCATAAAAAAACTGCTCTTAGGGGAGCAACAACCGGATTTAAAAAGAGCGATCCGATATTCCAGACACCTGAATATAAAGACTATGTTCTTCACGGTGGCGGTCATAGATATAGCATAGATTCAGAGGCACAAAGGGCTTTCTCAAATACTATTGATAAGATAAATGATGCTATGGGAATCACTGGTGCTGGAAAGGTTGTAAAGGGAGCTGCGTTTGCAAGCCAACTTCCAGAAAAATTCGTTGAGTGGATGTTTGAAAGTTATATCCCAAAACTCAAGTATGGTAAATTTCTTGATGGAGTTAGGGAGAATGAAATAAAGTTAGGACGTTCTTTAACGTCTGCTGAAAAAATAGATATTATTAAAGAACAACAGAATTTCTATGGGATGATGAATGAGAGATTGTTCGGTAGATCTGGAACAGTAACTACGCTTCTCAGGTTTAAGTTTATGGCTCCTGGTTTTGCGGAAGGTAACTTTAGATCAATATTGAAATCAATTCTACAATGGGGCGGTGACACAGGATTTAAAGCAGGTCGTTCAAGGGCTAATATTATAAATTCCTTTATTATATCTGCTACTGCTGCAACTATAGGTACGATGATTTTTACTGGAAAGACGCCAAAAAAACCTGAAACCCTAAAAGATATTAGAGACATATTCAAGATAGATACAGGACATGTTGATAAAAATGGACGTAGGATAATGATTGACATACTTAGTTACGATAAAGACTACTGGGATGTATTTGGTAATATTGCAACTCTACAACCTGGAAAAGCTATAGGAGGGACAGTCAGACGACTCGGTGGTATGACATCAACAACATGGGACGTTATTTCTGATATTAACCAGCTATCAATGGGCAAGGCTCTTTATGACTACAAGGGTGACAGGATAGTTGAGATTACAGATTCATTTATTAAAAAGACATTGAAACTAAGCATACATGAACTCAAAAAGGGTGAACCGATCTCGACTAACGTATTCCAACAGGTACGACAGAAAGGTACAGGAATAGCATTGTCGGCAGCTATGACATTGACTGGTGTAAGACTTGCTAAAAGCGAAGAAGATAAACGAGAAATAGAAGTATTAAGTCAAATCTTCTCAATGAGAGATCAACAGGAAAGACTTTATTATTATCTCGGAACGCTAAAAAATCCAAGAGAACATATTAAGAATTATAACAAAACTGTTATGAAAATACTTAACAATCCTATAACTCCGCTAAGTATAAAAGATGAATACGAATCTAAACTGATTATCGATGTTGACAGAATCACCTCCAATAAAGTATATAGATACCTAGGCGACAAGGCAAAGTTGGCAGAATATTCAGAATCACCGGAAAAACATCATAAAGATATCAAAGAACTCCAAGACAGTATTAAAAAGGATTCTGGCTGGTTGAAAAACTTTGAAATAGGTGAAAGCCAATATAAAAGTCACCTTGTTACATATGAAAAACTACATCGTAAAATCATAAAAGAAATACAACCAGAAGATAATTTAGACGAACTAAAAAAAGACCTTGCAAAATTTTACGCAGACCAGACCTTAATTAAACGCAGAATACAATCAGGAGATGAGACAGATACAGACATCAGGCTTGTGAGGAAATATAATACTATCAGTAGCAATATCTCAGAGATAGCACGACGTATCTATGATACTGAAAATGAAGATAAAAGGGTTAATTATTTCAACAGGATTCAGTCGGTAATTAAACGTATTAACAATTAGAAAAACTTAATTAAGGAGTAAGAGAAATGTTAAAGAAAATGTTAGTATTATTTTTGTTCGCATCAGTTGCGATTGGCAGTACACCAGATAACTATGTACCCGCCACTTTTTCTGGTGACGGTAGCACAACGGAATTCAGCTTTACTTGGCCGGTATCTACCGGATCAGATGTCCAGGTTATTCTCAGGACAGTATCAACTGGAGATCAGGAAACACTTGTCAGTGCCACAGATTACACTGTATCTGCAACGAATAACGATTACTCTTCTGGTGGTACGATCACGACCACAGAGACTTATTCGAGCAGTTATGAGCTAATGATTAGGCGGTCTACCACACAGTCTCAGGTTATTACTTTTGTTGATACTGGTATAATTAGAACATCAGCGATCAATGAAGGTTATGACAAGCTCACCAGGATCTCGCAGGAATTTCAGGAGCAGATAGATCGATGTTTGAAAATACCAAATACAGAATCAGCAACAACATTGTTTGCAAGTTCAATTGATAGAGCAGGTCAGAACGTAACATTTGATGCTTCTGGAAACCTAACAACTACAAGCGTATTGAGTACTGGAACTGCTAATATATCAACATTTGGTAAAACTCTTATAGATGATGCAAACGCTTTAGCTGCAAGAGCAACACTAGATTTAGGTCTTACTGATGATGTAGAATTTGCAGATATTACTGCAACAGATATTATCACAAAAGGCCCGTTGGTTGATGTTAGGGCTTATGGGGCAGTTGGGGACGCTTCTGGTACTGCCGATGCAAGTCTTACTGATAATACAATAGCGTTAACAGCGGCTTTTGCTGCGGCTGGTGATAGTCATTTAATATTCGAGGCAGATAAGGTTTATAAAGTAACAACAACTCTCGTTGTTCCAGATGGCTGTACTGTTAATTTGAATGGATCTAAGATAATATTTATAGTTGATGGAGCTATTAAATGCTTGCAGTTGCAAAACTATACTTCTTTACTTAATGGAACTATTGAAAATGCAGGAACTAATCCAACCAGCGGTGGTAATTATCAAAGTCCAGTTTCAATTGGAGATTATAATTCAGGTGTTGGTTATCATAATATTATAATCGATGGAATAGAGTTAGAGTCGAATCGGCCCACTAATGGAAACCTTCTATTCATTACAAGTGATTCTTATAATATTAAGATTTCAAATATTCTCGTTTCGGCAACTGCAAACCCAATTGCTATTATAAATATTCACTTTGGTGGTTACACTGTTTATGATACAACTGGGTCTACCCACCCACATAATATAACCATAGATAATGTTTCATGTCTTGGTTTTACTAATGCTTCATCATATCTAATACAACTTCGTGGTTGTTATAATGTTTATATATCCGGAGTAAATGCTACTAATTGCAAAGCTGGTTTTTCAATACTTCCAGGTGATGCAGGGAAAGATTATGTGGCTAATGCAAACGAAGCTGAGAAGATTGGAACTGGTTTAGTGTTCGAAAACTGTTCACTTAGCGACATTGAAGATAATGGAGTTTATATTAATGGTCTTGCTGGACAAGGTGGAACTATCACATCTACTACCGATTTAGAACTTCCAGTTGTATTTAGGAACTGTAATTTCCAAGGTAGTGGCGATAAGGCTGGTATTAAACCATATACTTGTGAAGGTGTAATAATAGACAATTGTAAAATAAGCAACTTTAAATATGGTGTTTCTATGCAACCTGATGTTGCACAGAGAGTAACTATTAAGAACTGTGACATATTTGATAATACTCATAATGGAATTGCACAATCATCAACAGCTTCTACATATATTGGCAATAACCATGTTATAACACATAATTATATTCATGGTAATAATACTGATACTAACGCAGATTCTAGCCCCCATAAGGGAGCTAATAATGCAGGTGTTTACGTTACTGGCGACTATTGGAAAATAGAAAATAATGTCTTTGGAGAGGCAAGCGAAACACAAGAGTATAGTATTTATATCAACGATAATATTCAACGTACTCGCTTAATGAATAACACTACGATAGATGTTAATTCAACTGCTTATTATAACGGTAGAGATGCAGTAAGACAGGGTATGCTTACCAGTGGTTTCAACAACACTACTTTGGCCGGTACTTTGTTTGGTGGAACTTACATACCTGAAACTGAAATAATTGCTAAGACAATACCTGTCATGGTTACTGCCGATGCTACTCCTACCATACAGGGTACAGACGTATTAAGAAGTCTTGGTACAACTACTATTACAGACTTTGACGATGGAGTTGAGGGACAAATAATCACTTTTATAGCAGAAACATCAATTACGATAACAGATGGAACTAATATATTTTTAAGTAGTTCTACTAATTGGGCAATGACGGCAACAGATACACTTACTTTAATCTGCAAAGCTGACGGCAAATGGTACGAAGTATCTCGCGGAAACAATGGCGCATAGTGCTTCTATAAAGGGCAATTTTTTAAGAGAGTAACATCATGGTAGAAGCGGTAATAACAGCAAAAGTGTTCATCGGCAGCTTGGCATCAATATTTATTTGTATTATTGGTTCTTATGCATGGATGTTCAAAGTGGCACAGTCAACAGATAAGAAGCTGAGTGATATATATGACAAGATGAATGAACATCATCTGGATTCTGACATCCACGCAAAAAAATCAGAGTTTGCTACAGCTGAAGGATGCCGGTTGACTACTAAGAGAATTGAAGGAAAGCTTGATGATATACAAAGTGATGTCAAAGAGTTACTGAAAAAAAGAGTATAACAACTTTTCATCCTCTCTCCAAAAGGGGTAGCTGGCTCGGTGTCAACTACCCCGCTTTTTAATGGCTTAACCCGGTAATTTTTTAATGTTCCCTAAATTTGTGCCTTGACCTTGTTGTGGCTTACCAATATCATTGATATTGCCGAGCAACTCCCCAAGAGCTTCTGCAACTCCACTTAAAGCACCATGCAAACAGTTTACAATAAACTCTGTCTGCTCCTCATCAGCAGCTATTAGTGACTCTACTACATCACCTGTCGCTAATGCCTCAACGGTTTCCTGTGCTGTCTCAATCGCTTCTTGGTTGTCCTTTCCATCATTAAGCAGCCTAATAGCTAGGGGTATTCCGAATTTCAATATTAACGCTAGTGTTGCTGGATCCATTGTTCTTTCCTTAAAAAAATACATTTATTTACATTACTATTTTATTCTACTGTTACGACCACCTGCGGGTTTCTTGTCCCCTTTTTTGCCATTCTTGGGAGTTCCACCACAACTACCTTTTCTTGCTGTCATTTTCTATCTCCTTAAAAAAACATTACTAACATTTATTTAACCGATAACTTTCGCTTTCATTTGCTTTAATCTGTCCAATACTTCAAAGTAGGCTTGCAGCGGGTTGAATTTATCGCACTGTAGGTCAGCCCATCCATAACCAGCCTTACAAAGCTCCAGTACGTCTTCACTGCACCAATATAGCTCTGGGTTGGGTTTGATTATATTCATGTTAGAGACTAAGCTGAACACTCCAAACTTATCATATCCTTTGCCGTCAAGCTCTTGACCCTTGGCAAATGCACAGTCCTCTTGGTAGTCCGACATTGGCAATATTATCTCAACCCATCGTTCTGGGTGAGAGTAGTTTATTGGCATAAACCTACAGCCATTAAAATTACCCTGCATAGTAGCTGACTGAGAGATTAGGTGGTACCTACCTGAGAATCTAAATTCCACATGAACAAGCGGATCAGAAACCACCAAGATACCTTCCTCAGCCAGTGTCATCGGTTTACCATATAGCTTCGCTCGCCTTGCATCTCTAAACATTAAACTGCAATCCATAATACACCTTCTTTCTTAATATTGAAATAAATGTTTGATAGGTTTAAAAATAGTTTCATTCGCATCCAGGATTAGACGATCCAGGAGGTACTCAAGTTTCTTAGCCCTGTTGTACTGGGTACGCATACTCTTGGTGTTCTTCAGATTAGCGAAGATCATTGTTACTGGTGCATCATATGTCTCACAGACAGCCTTCATCTTGGTGTAATCTGCTCCAGAGAAATATCCTTTTGTTTCCTCGAAGGAGTAATCTTCACCATTGGTAAGGATTGTGAAGTCTGGGAGGTACATCTTCTTGTTGCCATATCTACCGGGGTGGATCTCCAGAAGGCTGTCAGGATCCTCGTACCACCAATTGTCAATCATGCCAAGCTCTTTACGCATCTGAGTCCAGACTGACCACCTGTACTCAAGCTTTGACCTAAAATTACAGACCTTTCCACCAACTTCTGCTTTAACTTTTTCAACATGACCAAAGTCTGACATTATTCCACCTCCGTAATTGTGAACATGATATCTTTCTTAACCATTTTCAAAGTAGCCTTCTGTAAATCTCTATAATTAGGGCTGTTTTGGTTTGTCATATCAACAGGACGTTTACAAAACTCAGGCTCACATATTGTAGCAGTCTCTATGCCACCGTATCCCATCTCGCAAACATGACCATCCTCATATAATTTACCCCAATACTTACCATCAAGCTCTGCTATAACGCCAGTTTTAGCTTTACATTGAATTACTAACTCCTTTCTTTTGTCATCTGGTAAGCAAAGTCTACAAGTAGGATCTTCACCAAAAGTAACTATATGATCCAGCTTCACCTTTCTTCCACATTTAGTTCTTGCCAAATTGTTATATGGCAATATTCCAAGCTTATCATCTGCTGCAAAGTAATGTGTCTTTGTTCCTTGACTACTTTTATGTGTCATAATTTATCCTTTTGTAATCAGTTGACATCAATTTTAGCTCAAAAACAACGATTTAGGTTAATTATCTCTCGATATGAACATGAGGCAAGCTACGAAATAACCAATCGGAACACCAATAAGTAATCCTACTATAAACATTCTAGTCCTCACTTTCTTAATTAAACTACACCTTAGGTTATGCGCTAGGATAGGCGCTTCTATTTTTTGTCATGGTAAGTAGTTCTCTTTCTCTTTCTCTTCCTGTGTTGCAAATTGTTGCAAAGGTGTTGTGCAACATGTTGCAGATGTTGCAGATGTTGCACTCTTCTTTTTACGGTATTTCCGGAAGTAGTCTGCTCTACTTACTTTCTTATCCCTGTATTGCGCCCTGTTAAGAATAAACCAACCACCGTCAACTTCTACAATTCTGCGTCCTTCATGGTCTTTTGATCTACTATATGAGTCTGGGCTTAATAACTTAACCATAGAGGCTTCGCATGATTCTAAGCTTATCCCAGCCATTCTAGCCAGTCCAGGAATAGACCCTTCGACCGTACCATTAGCATCTGAAAGTGCAAGCATTGTGATCCAAAGGATGCGAGTCTTATCGTCCTCTTGCCAGATGGTTGAGGTTATAATACTTGAAAATAGTTTAGTGTAACCATTCATTATTCACTCCTGCTTTCTTAAACAAATACCTGATTGCTTTTTCTGCTGTATCTGGGACGATTCCGTTGCCCAAAAATCGAAGTTCGTCCACAAACTCCGTCTTTAATGGCCCACGATTCTGGAATGCTTGAGGTGTAGGCCAAGATGAACAATCTTTCTCTCTTATGAGGTGCCCCAACTTCTGCCGCTGTAAACAATCCTGCCTCAACTGAGTAGCCCAAAGCTCGTAGGTCTTTGTAAACCTCATCGAATCCCAGAGTAACATGCCCCGCCACGTTTTCGAAGATACAGCAAAGAGGTCTAATTGTACTGATATGGTGTCGTATATACGGCCAAAGGTGTCGGGGATCGCTTGTGCCTTTTCTGGAGCCAGCGTGTGAGAATGGTTGGCAGGGGTAACCGCCAGTGAAAATGTGTACTCTGTCACGAAAAGGTCTGCCATTGAAGGTTTTAAGATTCGTCCAGATAGGAGCGACATCCAACTTATCTTCTTCCATCTTTGCAACCAGGTTCGCTACAGCGAAGGCTTCGATCTCCACATAAGCGACTGTTCTGACATTTGGGATAACTCGTTTAAGTCCCAGCTCAAATCCAGCGTAGCCCGAACAGAAGGAGATACAGTTAAGTTGTTTGGTATTATCCACATTGTAATCCTTTGTTGAGTTTTGAAAAAATCCAGTGGGTGGGATCTACCGAAATAGACCAGGAAGGCACCCACTGGTAGCGTGATCATTATTAAAGCACATACACGCACGTTGTGCTATAAAATTGTTAATAATAATTAGTGTTAGCAACAAGGCTGACAATACTAGCTTTAGTCGCTCCATTGTTAATCCACTTCCTGACATCCTTGAAATGAGGCGGTTTAATCACCTTCACGCTTCGCAGGACGGGCTTAATAGCTTCGACCAACCTATTAGCACCATCAACACCCGGATACCACACAGAGCCATCTGGGCGTTT
>Ga0075122_10002767_pt1 | contig 11407 bp, 15 predicted proteins | sample AntAceMetag02UKB_FD_69790 | JGI IMG/M metagenome (GOLD analysis project Ga0075122, IMG submission 69790) | Saline lake microbial communities from Ace Lake, Antarctica - Antarctic Ace Lake Metagenome 02UKB | ecosystem: Environmental > Aquatic > Non-marine Saline and Alkaline > Saline | place... | reverse complement strand
AAAGGGATGGTACTCCTCCAAGGAGGGTTAATTATTTTAGGAGATTAGCTGAAAAAAATGGGCTTTGTGCAAGGGCTTATAATGAATTTATCCAGAATAGAAATAGGGGAAATCTAACAACCAATGTTGAAATTGCAAATTTATTTGGTGTTCATGTTAATGCTGTTCAGGTTTATTTGAAGAGCTGTTTTTCAGAGAGAGATTATAAGGCAAGGGCAGCAACTTGTATGAGGCAGGGGCAGTTGCGAGGCGGGGATGTTCGTAAGGTTTCTTTAAAAGAACGTCAAGGTCGTCTAAAAGCATAAGTTGTTGTGAGATAGCAAATAGTTTAAATACTAGAATTTTTATTTTATAAAATGGCAAAAGGGACAAAAAAAGAGAATTTAGAATTAGCAGAGGAGCACATTAAAATTGCTGAAGATTTGGTTTCTAAAGAATCTAGAAAGTGTGATGATGATGCTTGTGAACAGAAGTTTGCCAAGACACAACTTGAGCTAGAAAAAGCAGAAGCTGGTGTTGAAGAAGAGTTGGATGGTTCTGAATGATGTGAATGGCCCTGGAGGGATTTGAACCCCCGGCACCTAGATTTCTCAAATTGCGAGCAATTTGTTAACCTTTCTAAATTCGCATTTCGAAAGTTAAGAGTCTAGTGCTCTAACCAGGCTGAGCTACAGAGCCATATAATCTATTGAAAAAAAGTGTTTAAAAATTTGTGTATTTTAGAATTTCTTATTTATTGGGGCCCTTTTCTAATGCGACTTTCTACAAGATGGGCTAGAAGTCCATTACCCAGATTCGAGAGCCTTTGCCCGAGGGTTGTTAAGAAATATCTTGCACCATAAATTGCTGAAGAAATGTCCCCAGGATAAACCCCCGTGTCTTTGTTCTGTATTGTATAGAATGCCTCTTCCCCGATGTTACCACTTCGATCAAAAGTGTGTTCAGGGACTCTCCTTGCCATTTTAACCAACTATCCTTTTAATTGATTCAATGTGGTCTGCGACTTCTTGTCCTCTTTTTGTTAATCTAATTATTTTTATTCTTCCTCTTTTCTCAAACACAACTAAACCAAATTCTTCGAGAATTTGAAGAATTTTTACTGCGTGGCTGTATGTGCAGTCAACTTCTTTTGCTAAAACAGAACCGTATTTCGCTTTTGTTACTCTCTTTAGTGCAGTAAGCATTAATGCTGGTTTCCTTCTGAAAAACAAATCAAAATTATCTTTTTTTTGTGGTTCCATGTTAATGAATATATATCTTTTAATGTATATATTGGAGTTTATGTTGGCTTTTAAAGCTTTCTCAGAAAATTCGTCCATTTTTAGTAGATACAAAAAATTGTATAGTGATGGCAGTTATTTTAATAAATAATCTTCTACCTTATTTTTTAGTATGGCTGGGTTCTCACAATCTAGAATCGCGTCCAGCACTCTTGCCCCTAGGCCCTGGTATCCTTCTTGTCCTTGATAGGGGGCACTAATAACTCCAGCACAAAGATAATAAAGTGCTTTCCTGGTTTTTGGTCTTTCTCCTCTAAGGCATTTTGATCTTACATCTGCTAATGATCTTGCTAGTGCTATGCTCTCTGCTCTTGACACTGAAGAAATAGGTTCTCCCTTGGTGAGTGATTCTAGTAAACTAAGGATAGCATCAAATCTTCTTTTTCCGCCTCTTATCTGTCTTGTCCTGTCTGCATTTTCTTGTTTGCAAAGCCAAGCAAAATTTTTCCCCACCCCCATGTATTCTCCTTCTGACCTCATTTTTTCCGCTGTTTTTTGGATTTCTTCATATCTTGGATAAATTCTTTCAAGTCTTATGGTGCGCTCTCTTTCAAAAGGGTCTGTCTTCAGTTGTACTTGTTTTTTCATGTTTAAATTAGACAGTTCTTCTTTTAAATGATTTATATACTCTAATATATATACCGGAATGTGCAATTCAATAAATTTATATATCTTGAAAAGTTTAAACAGACATGATAGATATAAAATTGATTAGGGAGAATCCAGATTTAGTTAGGAAGAATATTAAGAAAAAATTCCAAGACGAAAAACTCCCATTGGTTGATGAGATTTTAAGATTGGATGAACAATGGCGGAAGATTAGATATAAGACAGACAAACTAAGGGCTGGGAGAAATAAGATTTCTGAAGAAATTAATAAGTTGATGAAATCAGGTAAAAAGCCAGAAGCAAAGAAATTAATTATCCAAGCAAAAGAAATCCCAGAGAAGATTAAGAAATTTGAAGAAAAGGAAAGTAAGTCTTATGAGAAAATCGTTGAAAAATTAACCCAGCTTCCAAATATAATTTCTGAGAAAGTTAAGGTTGGGAAGGATGAATCTGCAAATGTTGAGATTAGAAAATGGGGGAAGATACCTAAGTTTAGTTTTCCAATAAAGACACATGTTGAATTGGGGGAGGCGTTGGGGGTTTTGGATTTTGATAAATCTGCAAAAGTTTCAGGAACGGGATTTTATTATTTGAAAAGAGAATTAGCAATTCTTAATCAGGCATTACTTTCTTTTGCTAGAGATTTTATGCTCAAACGAGGATATGAATATATTGAGACCCCGTTATTGTTAAATGAAAAAGAAATTTATGCTTCCATGGATAAGCAAGCAATTCAAGAATCTGTTTATGAAATTAAAGATTGTGGCAAGGGATTAATTGGAACTTCAGAGCAATCTGTTCTTGCATATCATTCTGGAGACACTATTCGGGAACAAGACCTTCCAAAAAAATACTTTTCATATTCCATGTGTTTTAGGCAAGAAATTGGGGCTCATGGAGTTAATGAAAAAGGATTGTGGAGAACTCATCAGTTCAATAAAGTAGAACAATTTGTTTTTTGTATGCCTGAAGATTCGGGGGAGATTTATCTAGAGCTTTTAAAAAATTCTGAAGATCTTTTGAAAGATTTAGAACTTCCTTATCGTGTATTGGATATTTGTAGTGGAGATTTAGCAGACTGGAAACACCAAAGTTTGGATTTAGAAGTATGGAGACCAACAATCAAGGCATATGGGGAGATTGTATCTTTGTCTAATTGCACAGACTATCAGGCAAGAAACTTAGATATAAAATATGTGGCAAAAGATTCTCAAACAAGAGGGATTCTGCATACCTTGAATGATACAGCCTTAGCAACTTCTAGAATAATGGTGGCAATTCTGGAGAACAACCAGCAAAAGGATGGTTCAATAAAGATCCCAAAGGTTCTGCAAAAATATACTGGTTTTGATAAGATTGAAGCTAAGAAGTGATTTTAGATGGAAAAAGAAAATGGGATGTCAAAAAGATTAGATGACTTGAAGTTTTTTGGAGATAAAAAATGAAACAACATTTAAATCAATTTTTAAAATTGAAAAAGTTAATAGAGAAAACACCTGATAAGAGGTTGGCGGCAGAGGGGTGGAAGAAAGAATGGAAGATTTTGATTGCTACAATTTTATCTGCGCAGAATAGGGATGACAGAACAATTCCTGTTGCAGAGAAACTTTTTAAAAAATATTCAACACCAAAAAAACTTGGTTCTGCTTCTTTAAAAAATATTGAAAAGGAAATCAAAAGTATGAATTATTACAAGACAAAAGCAAGGAATATAAAAAAGACTTCTGGGATGATTGCAAAAAAAGGAATTCCAGAAACAGTAGAAGAATTGGTAGGGTTTCCGGGTGTGGGAAGAAAGACTGCAAATGTTTTCTTGGCAGAAGCACGGGGTGGGGCGGCGATTGGTGTTGATACACATGTTGCAAGATTGTCGAGAAAATTCGGCTGGACGAAAAATTTAACACCAGAAAAAATTGAAAAAGATTTAGAAAAACTTTTCCCAAAAAAATATTGGAATTCTATTAATTATGTTCTTGTCAAATTTGGGCGAACATTTGGAAGAAGTAGAAAGAATGAGGACAATTTGATTAAAGAGATTAAGGTTGCTACAGAGAAACATTTATAAATATCTTTTATCTTATTTTCTTATGCATAAAAAAAGAGGGCAAGGATTTACATCTGGAAATGTTTTAGCTTGGATTCTCGGTATTGTTGTTGTAGTTCTTGTTGCTTTAGTTGCTTGGAATTTCTTTGGTGTTGTTGATCAAAGTGCGTTGTTACCAGAAGAAAAGATAATTGCTGCGAGCGTATGCGAGCAGAGTATTGGTTTATTAAAGCAGAATGGTTACTGTAATGATTTTAAGGAATTAGAAATTGGGGGCAAGAAACAATATGTTAATTGTGCATGGTTAAAGCAGAATGGCGTGGAGATGGATGTCGAACTTTCAAGTTATACTTGTGATTTAGGTTTGGCTAAGAAGAAATGTGAGGAGTTAAGAGATAACCAAGTTTTAAAGTGGGATGAGAAGAAGGTTAATGGGGATGTTTGTAAGGACTTGGTGGCGGAGGAGATGGATGGTGAAGGCAGGACTGTGTGGATAAAAAGTGAGGATGATTCTTGCAAGAAAGAAGAAAATTCTTTCAAGAGTTTAAGCGAGTCTGTTTTTGAAACAGAAGAAATGTGTGTGGGTACTTAACTTTAAGTATAAAATTCTATAAAAACAAAATTAAAACATAGCCCCGCCCAACTCCTAAATCACTCTTTTCAAAATTCTATTTTTTAAAAAGTTCAAAGAGCAATTTGCTCGGAATTCGAGAGGCAAATCGAAGATTTGCAAAGTATCCAAACAAGGAGATTTACAATCTCCTAAATAGCCCCGCCCGGATTCGAACCGGGGTCAGCTGGCCCAGAACCAGCTATCCTTGACCACTAGACTACAGGGCTAGTATATTTTTCTATCTATTTAGAATATGTTGAGAAAGCTTTATAAAGCATTTCCTTGATATTTTATCATGAAAAGATCAAGTAAGAGATGGAAAAAGAAGAATCAAATGCGGTGGAAGTGGCAGCGTAAGCGTTTGAAAAAAGAGAAACGAAAAAGAAAATTAAAGAGAGGTAAATAATTCTAAGATGGATTCTAAACTGGTGTTAAACCTTATCCAAGAATTTATGGCGTATGTCCCTAGAGAACAATTTCAGGGTTCAAATTTAGAATATGAATCAAGAATGGAAGAGTATGCTTTGATGGAAGGTAATACAAGACTTTTTCCTGTTGAGTCTATACTAACTCACGGGTTAAATGGTTGATATCAACTTAAACACACAAATCCTTATAAATTGAATTTCTCTTTTTGAATCATGGCAGGAAATGAGGTGTGGACTGAGAAATATCGGCCACAAAAATTTGAAGAACTTGTAGGCCAAGAAGAAGTTATCCGAAGAGTTAAATCTCTTGTTAATTCCATGAATATCCCTCACTTGCTTTTTGCAGGTCCAGCGGGAACAGGGAAGTCTACACTTGCTTTGATTGTTGTTAGGGAGCTATTTGGCGCATCCTGGAGGGAAAATTATCTTGAATTAAATGCTTCTGATGAAAGAGGGATTGATGTTGTGAGGCAAAAGGTAAAGGATTTTGCTAGGACAAAAGCAATTGGAAATGTTCCATTCAAAGTTATTTTTTTAGACGAGGCAGATGCCTTGACAAGAGAAGCACAACAAGCACTGAGAAGAACAATGGAGAATTTTACCTCGACTTGCAGGTTTGTTTTATCTTGTAATTATTCTTCTAAGATTTTAGACCCAATTCAATCAAGGTGTGTTGTTTTCAGATTTCAATTATTAGAAAAAAAAGATGTGAAAAAAAGAGTAGATGTTATCTCGCAGAATGAGGGTCTTACAATCACTCCTGAAGCCTTTGACACACTTTATGAATCTAGTGAGGGTGATTGTCGTAGAATGATTAATCTTTTACAAACAACAGCTTCGATAAGTCCGAACATTACTCCTGATTTGATTAATACTATAATCTCTCAAGCAAAACCTTCTGACATTAAAATTGTTTTAGATTATGCATTGTCTGGAGATTTTCAGTCTTCGCGAGAGAAACTTTTAGATATAATGTTGAAAGATTCTGTTTCTGGTCAGGATGTGATAAAAGCAATGCAAAAAGAAATCTGGAATTTGCCAATTGATAATTCATTGAAGGTAAAACTAACAGAAAAAACTGGAGAGGCAGAGTTTAGATTAGTAGAGGGAAGTGATGAGTTTATTCAATTAGAAGCTTTGTTAGCGAGTTTTATTATTGCTGGCGAAGGCAAGTCTTGAGATTTATAAAAGAAGATGATAAACAATGAAATTAAAAATTTCAAGCTTACTGTTTTAACTTAGGTAAAATAAAATGATAAACAATGAAAATATTCCATGGTGTGAAAAACATAGGGCAGTTTGTTTTGCAGATGTAAAAGGTCAGGAGTTTGCAATTGACAAGGTAAAAACTTTTTTGAGAAACTTTCCAAAGAAAAGGGCGGTTGTTTTACATGGTCCTCCTGGAACAGGGAAGACAAGTCTTGCTTATGCTTTTGCTTCTGAAATTGATGCAGAAGTTTTAGAATTAAATGCTTCTGATTTGAGAAATAAACAAAAGATTGCAGAGATTATTGGTCCTGCAGTTTCTCAAAGACCTTTATTTAAAAAAAATAAAATCATTCTTGTAGACGAAGTTGATGGGGTTTCTACAAGGGATCGGGGGGGGTTGTCAGAGTTACTTGTTTTGATAGAGAAAACAGCATTTCCAATAGTTGTAACGGCAAATGATATTTGGCAACAGAAATTCTCGCTTCTTAGAAGAAAAACAGAATTAGTCCAGGTAAAAAACTTAGATTATAAAATTATTCTTGGAATTTTAAAAAATATTTGTGAAAAAGAAAATTGTGTTGTGGCCTCTGATGTTTTGACCTCGATTTCTATTAAAGCTCGGGGGGATATAAGGGCTGCAATAAATGATTTGCAAATTTTGTCTAAATTAGATGAACCAATCCTCGCAAAAGAAATCGGAGAAAGAAATAGGGAACAGACGATTTTTCAGGCATTGCAATTTGTTTTTAAGAATTCACAATTAGATAGTAAAATGTTACAGGTTTATGACGAAGTAAATATGCCTATTGATGAGATTTTTTTATGGGTTGAAGAGAATATTCCCTTAGAGTATAAAGGCCAAGAATTAGCAAGAGCATTTGATGCGTTGTCAAGGGCAGATGTTTTTCGTGGGAGAATCTATAGGCAACAGCATTGGAGGTTTATGGTTTATGAATATTTTTTACTTGGGGCGGGGATTGCTTCTGCTAAAAAATATAATAGAACAGGATGGACTAGTTATAAAAAGCCTTCTAGGATCTTAAAGATTTGGTTAAAAAACCAGAGAACAAAAAAGAAGAAAACAATTTGTCAAAAGTATGCAAAATATACCCATATATCGACTAAACAAGCAATGAAAGATTTTCTAATGATTAAACTTATTTTAAAACCAGAAGAAATAAGAACAAAATTGAGATTGAATCAAGAAGAAATTGATTATTTAGATAAGCCTTTTGTTGCCTAGGAGGTATTAATCATCATCTGGATTCGACAGCAGAGAGAATACCCTCCACCCCTGTTATATTCCTTAATATCTCGGGGGCCCAACAATGAGGGCTTTATTTTCTTCCAGACTTCTTTCTACATTCTTGATTACTCCAGCAGTATCTACCTAATCTGCGGCCCCGTAACCAGGCCGGCAGTGTAATCATAAAAAACTCCCACAGGTTCTTGTGTCCTTCTTACCCCGAGATATTAAGGAAGGTGGGGGGTAAATTTTTTTTGTCAGTAAAAATCACAGAATACTAAACTTGCCAAACTTGCCAGCAGACAATTGTTTTTCGCCTTTAAATTCAGAGCAATAACCATTTTCAAGTTTGATTTTCATTCCAGGCTTTATCTTTTCAATATCTTCATTCCAGAAACTCATCTTAATTTCACCAGAAGAATCTTTTACCATTGCATTTGCAACTCTTAATTCTTTTCCATATTTATCAAATGTTCTTGGTTCTTCAACAGAGACAATTTCTAAGTCGAGATTTATACTTCCTTGGTTTGATTGTAATTCAGAAATCATTTTTTAACATTGAGCATCAGTATTTGTTGTTGCAGCACCAGTTACAGACCAACCGAAACCAGGGTTTGGACTTGTGGTATCTAGTTCTTGAGAACAAGCATCTGGAGCATTATTAAAAGCAGAGCAGATTGTTGATAACATTCCTGCCGGGCTCCTTCCTGTTGAAATTATCTGCCCATTGATTACTAAGGTTGGTGAACCTTGAACACCATATCCTTGTGATTGTGTAGAATCTTCTGCATAGTAATCTTCCCATTTTCCAGAACTTATGCAAGTGTTTAATTTTGTTTTGTCTATATTAACTTCTGTTTGGCATCTTGCAGAATCGCCATCTTCTAAGAAGCAAGTTAAATATGAAATGTACTTGGTATTTTGTTCTTCTCTTATACAGATTTGTATTGGTGTTTCGGTTTCTTCTGGAGCATGTAAGAAGTAATGTACAAATTTAACTGAAGCATCAATGTTATTTCCTAATTCCGCAATAGCAGACAAATAGCCCTTTTCAGCTTGTGTTCCATATGGACAGTGGGTCATAACAAATAATTCTACGATTGGTTTATCCGACTTTACAATATTTTGTGTTGGTGTTTCAGTAGGGGTTTGTGTTGTTTCGGTTTCTTCAAGTGGAATTATTCCAGATGAAAAGAATTTACCATCCTTTGAGATGTATAATATTCCGTCTTGGCCTTGAATAGAAACTGTTATTGCATATAATGAGCCCATATCTTCTGTTCCCACAACATCAAGAGTAACACCTTGCGAACTTGCAAAGGCAGTTAATTTTTGCTCTGCTTCAACAGCAGAGATTGTTCTTGTAGTGTTATAAATTAAAACAGCGACCAATAAAATAGCAAGAATAACTGCCGCAACTGCCCAATAGTTTTTAGAAAGTTTTTTGATTACCTTCTCTGTACTGTCTTTTGCCATGGTTTAACTTATTTTAAAGGGTTTATAAATCTTATGAACTTTCTTTCTGTTTTACTCTGCACTGTTAACACTAATCTTAAAAACCTATTTTATATTTTTGTTATATGAACATCGAGAAAAAGGCTAAAGAGACAATTGAGAAATATGGATTATTGAAGAAGACAGATGATGTTTTAGTAGCTTTGTCAGGCGGGAAAGATTCTACGTCTACACTGTATATTCTTCATAAGCTGGGATATAATGTCTCTGGGCTTATGATAAATCTGCATCTTGGAAAGTGGAGCGAGATTCATTTGGAAAATATGAGAAATTTTTGTGATAAAATGGCTGTTCCATTCCATGTTGTTGATTTGAAAGAGGAGCTTGGGCAGGGGATTTGTTTTATTAAGGCGATTGCAAAAAAAGAAAGGAATTTGACTGGGTGTAGTGTCTGTGGGGTTATCAAGAAATATCTCTTGAATAAATATGCAAAAAAATTAAAAGCAGACGTTATTGCAACAGGACATAATCTCGACGATGAAACACAAACAGTTTTGATGAATTTTTTAAAAGGTAATGTTTATCTTGGGGTGAATTCAAGTCCTGCGACAGCAGGCGGGGAGAATCAAGAGGGATTTGTTCAGAGAATTAAGCCAATGTTTTTTGTTCCTGAATCTGAAATTAAAAAATATGCTTTGAAAAATAAATTTGAAATTATGTATGATAGATGTCCGTGTGCAATCGGAACTTATAGGGTCGAGACAAGACAATGGATTAATAATTTCACAGACAAAGAAAAAATGAAAATTGTCGGGGGGTTTCAGAAGATTATTCCGAGATTAAAAAGAGAACACAAAAGGGAACTGAAGTTTTGTAAGAAATGTGGTGAACCGTGTTCAAATGAATTGTGTAATGCCTGCAGGATTTTCGAGAGTATTGGCTTGAAGATGCGAAAGTGATTCACTTTTTCGTGATTTGGTTTTTAAACTTGACTATTTTTCAAGATATATTTTTCAGTGTGATTTTGTTTATATAGTCTTGTGTTGTTGATTTTTCATGTTCGAAGAAGAGGCTGGAATTTTAGAGGATGCAGAAAGAGAATTAAGGTCTGCTGGAAAAATATTTGTGATTCCAGCAGTTAGGGGAATTCCAGTTATTCATGCACATGGAGACGGGTTGGCAGAAGCTTATGAGAATTCTTTGATAGCATTAGGCCACAATGGGAGTAGACTAAAGACACAATACGATAAGCCTACAGACCCTCCGAGTATTGACGCCACTGCCGTTATTATTGTGAATAATCCAAGAGCAGAACCAGTTATTCATAAGGATTTTCCAGGTGGGCCGGAAGATTTGCAAGAGTATGTAATGGAGGTTTGTGATGGGATAAAGGATGACTTGATTAGAGACCCCGAGGATCCCACAGATACTCGATGGGAATATACTTATCATGAGAGATTAACTGCTTTTGATGTTCCGAGTCAGGAACCAATAGATCAGGTTGCGAGAACATTAGAATATCTAGCAAAAAATCCAGAGACAAGAAGAGCAAACATTGTAACCTGGCAACCTTGGAAAGACATGAATATCGGTGATCCTGCTTGTTTGCAGAGTATCTGGTTAAGGATTAGTCCAGCTCAAGACAGCCAGCCTGAATTGCTGAATATGAATGTGAGGATGAGAAGTAATGATGCGTATAAGGCTGCGTTTATGAATATGTTTGCTTTTACAAGGTGGCAAGAACGGTTTGCTCAACAGTTATCAGAGATGCGGGGGAGGGAAGTTGTGCCTGGGAGATATTTTCATGAAGCAGATTCTTATCATGTTTATGGTTCTTATTTTAATGAATTTTTTGAGAGGTTTGCTAGAGGTTTAGGAACAAGAAGCTTTGAGGGGAGGACTGCAAGATTAGAAGATTGGAAAGAATTTATGGACGAAGCAGTTCCAGGAATTGAAGAAAAAGTAAAGGGCATGTCGCGGGAGAGATGAGATGGGGGCTGGGGTGTTTATAACTTTTGAGGGGTCTGAGGGGGGTGGGAAGTCTGAGCAGATTGAAAGATTGGCAGAGCGTTTGGGGTCGGCGGGGTATGGGGTGGTACAAACAAGAGAACCAGGGGGGACACCAAGGGCTGAAGCAATAAGAAATGTTTTACTTTATAATCTTGAGGGATTAGAGCCTGTTTTACCGATGGTAGAGTTGTTATTATTTGCTGCTAGTAGGGCGCAGCATGTTGGGCATTTAATTTTGCCGAACTTACAAGAAGGAAGAGTTGTCCTGTCAGATAGATTTTATGATTCAACCGGTGCTTATCAAAAAGGGGGCGGGGTCTGGAATGGGAGGACGTAGCAAAATCAATAAAACTAGCAATTACATACGAAGATCCATCACTGGGAAGATTAGAACTTCATCCAGACATAACTTTTTTATTAGATTTGCCAATTGAAGAAGGCTTTAAGAGAGTAAAACAGAGGGGAGAAGGTAACCGGATGGATGAAGAGTCTAAAGATTTTCACGAAAGGGTG
>Ga0075122_10002765_pt1 | contig 11409 bp, 8 predicted proteins | sample AntAceMetag02UKB_FD_69790 | JGI IMG/M metagenome (GOLD analysis project Ga0075122, IMG submission 69790) | Saline lake microbial communities from Ace Lake, Antarctica - Antarctic Ace Lake Metagenome 02UKB | ecosystem: Environmental > Aquatic > Non-marine Saline and Alkaline > Saline | place... | reverse complement strand
GATAAAAAAAACAAAGTTTATGTAATTACCGCTTCTCCTAATGGGAATTTTCAAATTGATTCGGATTCTTATAATTATACTGTCGTGCGAATTAAATCGCACGCAAATCCCATAAGAAAAGAATTAAAGGTTAGCTATTTAGCCTCGTTGCATATAAAAAAAATATTAAACGATTTCAAACCCGATATTATTCATATTCAGGATCCTTTTTTTATTTCTCAGTCATTAGCTTTTGAAGCAAAAAAGAGAAAAATTCCTGTAATTGCAACACAGCATTGCTCTTTAGAATTTCCTCTTTCTTATTTAAAGTTGCCTAAATTTTTACGGAAAACAACAACAAAAACAATGGCAAAAATTTTAGCTGCTTTTTTTAACAATTATTGTCAAATTTTAATTACTCCAAGCGAGTTTATTAAAGAGGAGGCAGTTAAATGGGGTGTAAATATTCCAGTAAAAGTTATTTCTAATGGAATTGATATTAATACATTTAACACAAGTCGGATTTCTGAAGAATTTTTGAAAAAATATAAAATTGAAGATTTCATTTCTAAACCCATTGTTTTTTATAGTGGGCGTATTGATAAAGATAAAAACTTGGAAACACTTATTAAAGCCATCCCATTAGTTTTAAAAGAAGTAGATGTACGCTTTCTCTTTTTGGGAGGCGGTGATTTAAAAAAAGAATTAGTTGGTCAATTAGCAGATAAGGATTGTTCTTTTAAAAAAAATGTATGTTTCTTAGGCCCTATCCAACCACAGGATATAGATTTAGCGAAATTTTATCGATTAGCTACTGTTTTTGTAATGCCTTCTCTCATTGAGGCTCAAAACTTAGCAACAATGGAAGCAATGGCGTCTGGTTTGCCTATTGTTGCTGCTAATGGTAGCGCTTTACCAGAATTAGTAAAAAATAGAGAAAACGGATTTTTAGTAGAAGCGTTAGAACCAGAAGCTTATGCTGAAGCAATCATAGAGATTATTAAAAACAAGAATTTGAAGAAAAAAATGGAAAGAAAGAGCTTAGAGTTGATTGCTTCGCATGATTTTAAAAAAACTTCCCAAAAATTAAAGAAGATTTATGATAAAAACTATAATTGTTGAAGAACTTTCTAAACCAATTCGTTTAGATAAATATTTGAAAGGAAAAATTAAGGATATTTCTCGTGAAAAGATTATTCATTGTATTAAAGACGGAAAAATCAAAGTTGAAGGTAAAAACAAAATTAAGCCAAGCCATATTTTAAAAGGAGGGGAGAAGATTTTATTAGAAAGTTCTGATTTTTTAGATTCAATTAAAAAACCATCTTTAATAAAATCTCAGATTCTTTTTCCTGAGCCAGAAATTTTATATGAAGATAAAGATTTATTAGTTATCAACAAACCTGCGGGAATAGTAGTTCATCCGACTATTGATAATATTCATAATCCGTCAATTGCTAGTTGGTTTTTACAAAAATATTCTTTTGTGTTTAATGTAGGTGAAGATAAATTGAGACCAGGTATAGTACATCGTTTAGATAAAGAAACGTCGGGTGTGCTTATCCTTGCTAAGAATAATCTAGTTTCTAATTATTTAAAAAATCTTTTTAAGGAAAGAAAGATTAAGAAAAAATATATTGCATTAGTAAAAGGAGAAATAAGAAAGCAAGAAGGAGTGATAGATTTTCCTTTAATACGTTCCAAAAAATCACCAATAAAAAGGAAAATTGTAATTAAGAAAAACAAAGGAAAAAGTGCTTTGACAAAATACAAAGTTTTAAAACGATATCAAGGCTATACGCTTTTAGAAATCTTTCCTGAAACTGGTCGCACGCATCAAATAAGAGTACATTTAGCAAGTATTGGATTCCCTGTAGTTGGTGATAAAATATATGGTAAATTAAAAAAACCAGAAATGTTAAATTTATCTCATCATTTTCTTCATGCTCAAGAAATCTCTTTCGTTTCTTTTGATGGAAAGGCCCTTAAAATAGAATCGTCTTTGCCAGAAGATTTAAAACAGACATTGCAACAATTAAAGTCTAAAATTGACTAAAGCCATTTATCTGTGTTAAAGTGATAGCAATAGATTAAAAAGATTAAATATGACTGAATTAAAAATAGAAGAGATAAAACCTGGAATGTATATCAAAGTTTCTCAAAAGATTAAAGACGGAGATAAGGAGAAAACGCAGAATATAGAAGGGCTAGTAATAGCAAGGAAGCATGGCAAAGAATCAGGTGCCACTATTACTATAAGAAGAATAATGGATGGAGTAGGTGTAGAATGGATATTACCAGTTTTTTCTCCAAAAATAAAAAAGATTGAATTAGTTAGAGCTGCTCGAGTAAAAAGAGCAAAATTGTATTTTCTTAGAACTAAATCTCAAAAACAAATTCGCGCCAAATTAAGAAAGAAGGTCAAGCAGTAAAAAATATTATGGCTAAGCGCGGGTGCTGTAATTGGTAGCCAGGCCAGCCTAAGGAGCTGGTGTCCGCAAGGACGTGGAGGTTCGAGTCCTCTCCCGCGCACCAAAACTATGTTTTTTTCAGAATCTAATCAAACAGTTAGGGCAGTAAATGCAGCTACTCCATCAGTGGTAGCTGTTTTAATGTCTAAAGAATTATCAAAAATTAAAAAAGAGATTGGGGTAGATATTGCAAGATATTTAGTTGATGAAAAAGGTATGGTCAAAATAGGCGGATGTTCTGGTTTTTTTATTTCTTCTGATGGTTATGTTTTAACTAATCGTCACATAGTTCAGGACGAAGAAGCGTCTTATACTGTAGTTTGGCAAGACAAAACTTATTCATGCAAAATTTTGGTTAGAGACAAAATAACTGATATTGCGATTTTAAAAATCGATGGTAGTGGTTTTCCATATTTAAAATTTGATAACTCTTCTCAATTAAAATTAGGACAAACCGTTATGGCTATTGGCAATGCTTTAGGCGAGTTTCAAAATACTGTTTCTCGTGGGATTATTTCAGGACTCTCACGAGATATAAAAACAGAAGTAGGAGAAAATATTCAAGAATTTTTTGGTTTGATCCAAACAGATGCAGCTATTAATCCTGGGAATTCTGGTGGGCCCTTAATTAACCTTTCGGGAAAAGCTATAGGAATTTGTACAGCAGTAATTTTGGGTGTAGAAAATATTGGTTTTGCTATTCCCATTAATCAAGCTAAAAGCATTCTTGGAGATATAAAGAAATATGGAAAATTATGTCGTCCAAGTTTAGGAGTAAGATATTTTTTAATTGATAAAGAGATGCAAAAACTTCATCATTTTCCTTTTGATTATGGCGCTTTTATTATTTATGAAACAATTCCTGGGCGTGGGGGCATTATTTCTGAAGGACCAGTAGAAAAAGCTGGGTTGAAAGAAGGAGATATTATTTTAGAAATTAACGAAGAAAAAATAACTAAACAATCTAATTTGTCTCAAGCCTTAGCTCGTTACAAAATAGATGATGTAATTAAAATTACTTATTGGAGTGAAGGAGAAGAAAAACAAATAGAGATTAAGCTTGAATAATCTTATTTATTCTTTGTGGATTTTTTGAGAAAATTCTTGAAAATTGGCCAGTAATAAAGGCCATTTTTTTAATGTTGAATCTTTTTTAAGTATTTCTTTTGCTTGTTGATGCACTTTTTCTATGAATTCTTTATTTAAAAGGGAGCTCATAACTAAATCAGGAATTCCTGATTGCTTAGTACCTAGAAATTGACCAGGGCCTCTTAAGGAAAGATCCATTTCTGCTAAACGGAATCCGTTATTACATTTAACTAATGTTTTTAAACGATTTGTAATAAGGCCATGCGATGATTCAGAAAAAAGAAAGCAATGAGATTGATAATGAGATCTTCCTATTCTTCCTCTAAATTGATGTAATTGTGCTAGGCCAAAGTGCTCTGATCCTTCAATTATCATTAGTGAAGCGTTTGGAATGTCAACACCGACTTCAATTACAGAGGTAGAAACCAAAAGATTAATTTTGTTTTTTTGAAAATCTTTCATTACTGCTTCTTTTTCTTCCGGCTTCATTTTTCCATGTAACATGGCAATTTTTAAATCAGGAAAAATTTCTTTATTTAATTTTTCATATTCTTTTTTAACTGCTTTTACTTCATGATTTAATCGTTCTGACAAAGTAAGAAGGTTGTCATATTTAGCATTAGAAATTTCTGTTTCTTCAATTCTTGGGCAAATCACAAATGCTTGCCTTCCTTTTTTTATTTCTTTACGAATAAAATTATAAATTTTTTCTCTATCTTTTGGAAGAACAACCTTTGTAATAATTTCTTTTCTTCCTTTGGGCAATTCATCTAATACAGAAAGATCTAAGTCTCCATAAAAAGCTAAAGCTAATGTACGGGGGATAGGCGTAGCAGTCATTGATAAAAGATGAGGGATTTCTTTTTTATTTGCGTTTTTAGCAATTAGTTTTTTTCTTTGTTCTACACCAAAACGATGTTGTTCATCAACGATAATTAATCCTAGACGATTAAAACGAATATTTTTTTGGATAAGAGCATGAGTACCAATTACAAGAATAGGATCTGAAGAAGAAATAATTTTATTCAACACTTGTTTAGAAATTTTACCTTCTAAGCCATCATCATAAATCTTTGTTGTTGAAGAAGTTAAAAGAGCAATTTTTACTTGAAACGGTTTAAGAAAATCTTTGAATTTATCAAAATGTTGTTTTGCTAATATTTCTGTTGGAGCCATTACAGCTACTTGATAATTTGATTTTATTGTTAATAAACTTGCAACAATGGCTACAATAGTTTTTCCAGACCCCACTTCTCCTTCTAGAAGACGATTCATAGGTCTTTGATGAAGATTTTTAGCAATTTCCCATATTGTTTTTCTTTGGCATTCAGTAAAAGAGAATGATAATAATTGTGTAAATGATTGAAGCAAAGGAATATCTAGATTGATTTTAGGAGCTTTTAAAAGAGCATTTTTCCTTTTCCTCTTCAGGAGATAAATTTGGGAAAGTAATAAAGATTCAAAAACAAATCTTCGTTTTGCTTTTGTCGCTAATAATAAAGATGATGGAAAATGAATTTGGTTGAGTGATTGCTGAAGATCTATTAATCGATGTTTTTTAAGTATAAAATCAGGGAGTGTATCCTTTATACCGTGAGTTAATTTTAAAAGTGGTTTAATAAAATAACGCAATGCCCTGGAGCTTAAACCTTTTGTTTCTGAATATACAGGAATTAAACGGCCAGTATGCTTAAGCTCTTGATAAAATTCTTCTTCTAATTTTTGTTTAGAGATGATTTCATATGATGGACTTGAAATAATTAATTTTCTTCCTCTTTTTTTTACTTTTCCTGATAAAGAAAGGGTTGCTCCTATTGGTATATTTTTTAATAAATAAATTTGATTAAACCAAATTGCGGTAATTTGACCTGTATCGTCTTCTATAACAGCTTCAATAATGAGCATTTTTTTTCTGAAAGTTCGTCGAACATTAATCTTTTTAACAATTCCTATTATTGAGGATTTTTCTTCTGGTTGCAGTTCATTGATTTTTTTAATTTGAGAAAAGTCTTCATAGCGAAAAGGAAAATACCAAAGCAAATCTTTTATTGTTTTAATGCCTAATTTTTCCAAGTATTTTAAATAACGCGGACCAATGCCGCGTAGCTCTGATACAGAATTAGATAGTTTAATCATTATTTACTTCTTTGAAAATAGTTTGAACATTTTTTGTTGCCGATAGGATCGTTACAATATTTGATAATTTGAAGCTTTTTTAGTGCAAATCCTTTTATAATGATACTATTTTCTTGTTAGTGCGCCTGGCAGGATTCGAACCTGCGACCTCGAAATCCGCAATTTCGTACTCTATCCGCTGAGCTACAGGCGCTTTTTTGTAATGGATTTTTTTAATGCATAACCCAACTCTAATAGTTCTTTTCTTATTCCACTATTATTATAACAGATAAAACAGATTCCCATAAAGTTTTTTCTAAATCGTTTTTTTCTGCTACGTTTTTTAATAAAAATACTTCCAAATTGGTTTTCAGGTATAGCTAATAACTCAGACCAGAATTTCCTAACTTTTCTAATTTTATGATAATAGTGCAGATGTAGTCTTATTCTAAATTTTGTTTCATCTGTCTCATAGCACTTTCTTAGAAGAGTTATGTAAAGATGAGTTAAATCGGGGTCTGTATTTGTAAACCTAAGCCCGCTTACGCTCCCACGTCTAGATCCTTCAGCCCAATACAACATTGCTAACATTGATTTTAATAAACCAATATGACTTAGAGGATAACTTTTAATTTCTTTACAAGTTTTTTCTCGCAGGACTCTTTGTTCTCGTTCTTTGATTTTCTTTTTTGCAGCAATGGCTAAGGGTCTTATTTTGGCAAGATGAATTATTTGTGCTTTTTTATTAAAAATGCCTGGCCATTTTTTACCGAACCAAGTAGATAAGGTACTTTTAGGGACGTTTAATAAGTTCCCTATTTCTTTATAGGTTTTACCTTTGGCCCTTAATTTTTTTGCTCTTTCTTTTATTTTTTTATTATATATATGACCTCGCATGAATTTTTATTAATCGTATCAATGTTCTATATTATATCTTATCATCTATGGTTCAATTTGTCGAGGTTTTGCGTTTATTTATTGAATTACACAAATATTTAATGTTTTTTTATCGTAATAGCTAAAAATAATGATTGTTTGTATTACAATAGTATTCTATTGCTATTTTTTCAAGATATTTTCCAATATTTTTCTTTTGTGATATTATAAAACCAAATGGAATATTATTCTACTTTAGCTTTCGTTTTGAGGCAGGAACCAATTAAAGAGCATGATCGCCGCTATATTTTTTTTACTAAGGAATTTGGAAAATTAAGTTTATTAGCACCAGGAGCAAGGAAAATTAGTGCTAAGCTCGCTGGGCACTTGGAAATGCCAGCATTAGTTCAAATCCAATTTACTATGTCTCGTAATCCGCGATTAATCACTGCTCTAGAGGAAATTCCTTACCAAGAGATAAAAAAGAGCAAAAAAGCCCTTACTGTTGCTTTTTGGATTACAGATTTAGTTAGCGAATTAGTTTTGGAGAAACAGCCTGATTCTGAAATTTGGAAATTACTTTTTAATGCATTCTATTTTTTAGAAAAGAATTTAAATAAATTTCCTGAGACAGCTGATTTTATATGGATCTATTTTAATGCTCAGTTTTTGAGAGTTCTTGGTTTTTCACCATTTTTAGATGGATGCATTGAATGCGGGAGTACAATTAATAATAAATTTTTTAATTTTGAGAGAAAAGGAATAGTTTGCCAATTACATCATCAAAAGAATGATTGGCCTATTACTAACGAACAAAGAAAATTTTTAGATTTTTTATTCAATTCCACTTTTCAGAATTTTTCACAAATATCTAATATTAGAAAAATTCTAAAAGAAAAAAAATATTTTGAGAAATTTCTTAGTAAATTTACTTTAGTGATAAAATCAGATATAATGTAATAACATTGTTAATATAAATTACAATAGATAATATGAAAATAAAAGATTTTTTAAAAACTTTCTGGGGAGGGGCATTAATCACTATCCTTATCTTAACTACAGGCTACTTTGTTTGGAGTTTTGTAAAAAGCGGAGGAATAACCTTTTCCTTTTTAGGGCCAGATGAAGCTAAATCTGGAGAGATAAAGGAATTTCATTTTGTTTTGAATAATAATTCTAGGGTAAGTCTTCAAGAAGTAGAAGCAGAAATTAAGCTGCCAGAAGGAGTTATCGCTATTGATAGCCCAGATCAGAAGACTATTTTATATGATTTAGGCGAGATGGTTTCTCGTGATTCAGAAGACAAAGTAATCAAATTATTAATTACTGGAGAACCTAAAACAGTTAAAAATATCGAAGCTATACTTCGATATCGCCCTAAAACACTTAGTTCTGTTTTTGAGAAGAAAGAAATAAAAACAGTTTTAATTTCAGGCTCTTCTTTTGGGCTGGAATTAGTAACTCTTAATCAAGTTTTCTCTGAACAAATTTTTCCTTTAGAAATAAATTGGGAGAATCTTTCTAGCTATGCATTTGATAATGTTGAAATTAGAGCAGAATGGCCATCTGGATTTGTTTTTCAAGAGTCTAATCCCGAAGTTTCCTCTGAGAGTTCGGGATATAACAGGTGGGTTTTAGGGGAATTGAATCCAGCTAGTCATGGAAAGATAATAGTAAAGGGATTTACTACTGGTCAGCCAGGTGAAACAAAGAGAGCAACTTTATATTTAGGCATGGTCAAAGAAGATGTTTTTCTCCCTTTAGCTAAGACTGAAGGATATACAACTTTGATAAAAAATCCTTTATTAATTTCATCTTTAGTTAATAATGAAATAACCCATAATGCTGACTTAGGAGAAACATTAAATTTTGTTATTGATTATCAAAATAACTATTCTACTACTTTAAGGAATTTGGTGGTGAAGATTGTTTTCAACGGTGATGTTTTTGATTTTTCTACTCTTAAAGCGCCTAATGCAGCATTTTCTTCACGTTTAAAAACTTTAACTTGGTCAGGAACAAAAGTGCCTCAACTTTATGCACTTAATCCCGGGGAACAAGGGAAACTTCAGTTTTCTGTAAAACTATTAAAAGATTGGCCGATGAGAAGTTTGGCTCAAAAAAATATAGTTTTAGAAACACATACTAGTATTGAAAGTTCTAATATTCCAGAGCAGTTGGAAGTTTCTGAATTGCCGCGTGCAGCTGCTTTGAATACAATCAAACTTAATTCAGATTGTAATGTAGCAATTGATAGTTATTTTCGCGATGCTTCTTCAAAAATTGCTAATACAGGAAGGCTTCCTTTAAAAGCTAATGAGCCAACTGATTTTACTATCCATTGGAAGATTATTAATAATTTTAATGCACTAAGGGATATAACAGTAAAAACCACATTACCTCTTTGGGCAGAATTTACTAGTCAAATTGCGGGAGATTATGGTCAAAATCCCCCTCATTATGATCCTGCAACAAGAGAACTTTCATGGACCATTGCTTCTGTTTCTGCTGGTTCAGGTGTTTTAACTAAGGCATCAGAAGCTATTTTCCAAATTAAAGTTACTCCTTCTTCATCTCAAGTAAATCAGGAAATTGATTTGATTGATAAAACAATCTTTACAGCCACCGACGCGTTTACAGGTAAAAATATTCTTTTTACATATCCCGCTGTTAAATCTGCTAAATTAACTGATAAGACTGTTTTTCCTGGCGATGGAATAGTAAGGCCATAAAATAAATTATTAATTATCTTGTATTAAAATGAATGATTTAATGGAAAAAATTGTATCTCTATGTAAAAGACGTGGTTTTATTTATCCCTCTTCTGAAATTTATGGAGGGTTTGCTAATATTTATGATTTTGGGCCATTGGGGGTTGAATTGAAAAATAATCTTAAAAAAGCTTGGTGGGGAGAAATGATCAAGAATCATAAAGATATTGTTGGTTTAGACGCTGCTATTTTAATGAATCCTCGAGTCTGGAAGGCATCAGGTCATTTAAGTGCTGGTTTTTCCGATGAATTACTGGAATGCAAAAATTGTCATAAACGATTCAAATTAGATGAAGTTGAAGATAATAAATGTCCTGAATGTAAAGGGAAATTAAGCAAACCACGAAAGTTTAATTTAATGATGAAAACATTTGTTGGTCCTGTTGAAAATGAAGCGGCAGTAGCTTATTTAAGACCCGAAACTTGCCAGGGAATTTATGTTAATTTTCTAAATGTTGTGAATTCAATGCGTCTTAAAGTTCCTTTTGGTATTGCTCAAATTGGTAAGTCCTTTCGTAACGAAATCAATCCCAAGGGTTTTATCTTTAGAACTCGAGAATTTGAGCAAATGGAAATGCAATGGTTTTGTCGACCCAAAGAAGCGGATAAATTTTTTGATTATTGGAAAAAAGAAAGATTAAAGTGGTATCAAAAATTGGGTATACAAAGAAAAAATTTAAAAATTACGGAGACTCCTGCAGGGAAAAGAGCTCATTATGCTAAGAGACAGATAGATATTGAATATCATTTTCCTTTTGGCTGGGGAGAAATTGAGGGCATTCATAATCGTAGCGATTGGGATCTTAAAAACCATTCAGAGTATTCTGGAAAAGATTTGCGGTACATTGAAGAAAGCGGTCACAAATACTATCCACATATTATAGAGACTTCAGTTGGAGTAGAAAGATCTCTTTTTGCTTTTTTAACCGAGGCTTATCATGAGGTTAAAGGTGGAAGGACAGTTACAACCAAATCAGCCAAAGAAGCTGAAGTGCTGTTAAAGTTGCCTAGGCCTCTGGCTCCGATAAAAGTTGCTGTTTTGCCTTTAGTTAAGAATAAGCCAGAAATTATCAAGAAATCAAAGGAAGTTTATAATCTCCTGAACCTTCATTTTATGTGTCAATATGATGAAGCGGGTTCAATTGGAAGAAGGTATCGTAGAATGGACGAGATAGGTACTATCATTTCGATTGTGTGTGATTTTCAATCGCTAGAAGATAATACATTTACTTTAAGAGAAAGAGATAGTATGAAGCAAATACGTATTGAAATGTCGAAATTACAAGAAACAATTCAAAAAATTCTTGAGGGTGGAGATTTTTTAAAACTTGGTAAAGTTATTTAAATAATTTCAATTATTTCTCTATCGGTTTTTTCTACATTTTCAGACACTTTATTAAAATTAAGATTCAAAACCTTGCATATTTTTTCGAGAATATGAAATGGTATTCTATTCTTCCTTACTCTCCATGCAGAATGTGATTATGATATAATAAAACAATAGAGGGTTAAGATAGAAGAAATTATTAAATGGATAAAAGAATATTTAAATGTATAAATTTAAACTTACAAAATTAGACAATGGTTTAAGAATACTTACTGTTCCTTCAAAAGAATCACTTTCTTTTAAGATAATGGTTTTGGTTAATACTGGAGCTGATTTTGAAACAAAAGAAAATAATGGAATCTCCCATTTTTTAGAACACATGAGTTTTAAAGGGACTAAGAAACGTTCTTCTAGTTTTGCAATTGCTCAAGAATTAGATGCTGTTGGTGGATCTTTTAATGCTTCCACAAGTGAAGAATATACAGGTTATTATGTCAAAGTAGCCCATGAGAATAAAGAATTAGCCTTGGATATTGTTTCTGATATTTATTTAAATTCTCAATTTCCTAAAAAAGAAATGGAGAAAGAAAAGGGAGTGATAATCGAAGAAATTAACATGTACAAAGATAATCCTCAAAGTTATATCTGGGACCTTTGGGAAAAGTTATTGTATGGCGATCAAGCAGTTGGGCGTTCTATATTAGGAACAAAAACAAATATTAAAAATTTTAAAAGAGAAGACTTTTTAAAATATTATGAATCTCAGTATAAAGCCAAGTCT
>Ga0075122_10002764_pt1 | contig 11410 bp, 13 predicted proteins | sample AntAceMetag02UKB_FD_69790 | JGI IMG/M metagenome (GOLD analysis project Ga0075122, IMG submission 69790) | Saline lake microbial communities from Ace Lake, Antarctica - Antarctic Ace Lake Metagenome 02UKB | ecosystem: Environmental > Aquatic > Non-marine Saline and Alkaline > Saline | place... | reverse complement strand
GCTCTGGCGATAGCGATGGCTCTGGCGCTGGCTATGGCGATAGCGATGGCTCTGGCTCTGGCTCTGGCGATAGCGATGGCTCTGGCGCTGGCTATGGCGATAGCGATGGCTCTGGCGATGGCTCTGGCGATGGCTCTGGCTCTGTCGATGGCTCTGGCTAGACAATACTGTTTACAAAAGCCCTACTGAGCAGGAGGGGAAGTGATTAATTATGACCGACGATTGGTTGAACAAGCAAAAACGCTTATACAAAGCCAATGCGTGCCTGAGCATCAGCCAGGGTTGTTAAGGTTGTTATGGAAACTCATTATACAGATATTAGGGAGAGGAAACGATGAAACCAAATAGAAGCTCAGACCTTGAGAATATCATCAAATCAATGGATGTCATCCAGGAGATACACAAAGAAGTCAAAGCTTTAGGCCCATTCAAGCGAAGGTATTTTTTCAAGCAATTCAATGAAATCCATCCTATCTTGCAAGAAGTGTATCCTATCAGAGGAGCACATAATCAAAAGGATGCTATGGTGACAGCCTACATCCGCACAGATAATAAGTATAAATTGGAGGAAAAACAATGAAACGAATAATGTATATAATGCTGATGGCTCTTGTAGCAGTATCAGCCAACGCGCTAGTATCGAACGACATCATCCCAAACTGTGCAGGTCAACCTTATGACAACTGGATAGTACGGGAACAATGTATGTTCACAATGGGATTCAACCTGATAGATTATGTGGACAACGCAGTCAGCAGTGTTGAGTGTGGATCTTGTGAATGCCCTGATCCAGGAACTATAGTGTGTGAAGGCAACACAACTTATGTGACCACACACTCCACTGAGGTCATCAAGTCTGGCGGTAGCAGTTTCAGTAGTAGTGACCTGTGGAAAGACCATACTGGAGCATCTTCAAATAATCGGATGTATGATACTATCTTTGATTGGTTCGTACAATCTGATATGTTCCAAGCTGCAATAGAACCTATCCAGCTAAGGATCGACCAGGAGATAGCGATAAGAGTCTATGGTTGGACTGATGGTGGTAAGATAGATCAGATGAATCGAGTCAAGATAACCGCGCAGAGACACGGACACTGTATTATTTATGATGGGGAGAACGTCTGCCCATAATTTTTTATTTTCCGAGATGTAGGGAAATGGTAAACCCGCTGGCCTCATGAGCCAGAGAAAATGGTTCGATTCCATTCGTCTCGATTGGAAGGTTGTGGGTATCGGTGACGACCCAGAGGTGACCTCTAGCACCTTTTAACAGCCTTCCATCATTATCCAAAATGAGACAATTCCAAGAGCAGGTATCGCACAACACAGCCTACATGAGGAAAGTATATGATTGTTGCAAACATTGTGGTTACTGGTTAGAAAAATCCGAAAAGCTTATATGTACGACTTGTTTAAAAAAGCTTATCAAACTAAAGGTGGTGAACAATGGTGATTAAGATACATCCACAGCAAGTAGTGGACATTGATAAAATAGTTCTCGACCCGACCAATCCAAACAAGATGTCGGACAAAGATTTCTCAGCGCTCAAGGAAGAATTCAAAGAGTACGGCTTCTTGTATCCTTTGATAGTCAACAAAGACTATAAGATCGCGGATGGCGAACACAGATGGAAAGCAATGAAAGAGCTCGGCATGAAACAAATATCAGTTATCAAGATAGATGTGACTGATATAAGCGCCAAGATGCTCAGACAGATCCTTAACAAACTAAGCGGTATCCATGATGAGGCACTGGACGCACAGGACTTCCAGATTATATTCGATGCTGGCCAAGAGCAGCTAGACAGATTGAAAGAGTTCTTACCTTCAGAGAAGAATCATATCGATAAGCTCTTGAAAGGTATACATGGCGCTCCCAAACCGCAGATAAGCTTCAAAGTGAATCAATTTGTCTGTCCTAAGTGTCAGCACACAGGAGTGAAGAAGGATTTCGTCTCAAAGCTTGAGACTGATTCTGCTGAAAAGTTATAAACATCAATAAAATGCCTAGAAACAAACCACAAGCGGACAAGAAGAAGCATACGATTGATTACTTCAACAAATCAGTCCCCGATTCCCCTGAGAAGGGCGGTAAGCCTTATTTAGAGTATAAGGTCCATGAGCGCAGAGCGTTGGTATTGCAGATGATAATCCAAGCAGGTCATCCGTTGGCGATTCATCAAGGCGTCCTGGCTGAGAAGTTCGGAGTCAAACAACCAACCATATCTAATGATGTCGATGTTCTTAAGCCTCTGATTATCGATAGACTTTCTAAGCTGGCCGAAACCTTGACTCATTCAGGCTACAACAAGATTATAAACGATCTCTTGAAAGGCAACAACCGCGATAGAGCGAGCGCTGCCAAGGTCATCGATATGTATAACAAATATCTGTTTGATATGGGCAAGCAGAAGCGCGACAAGGATAACATGACGGTTGAACAGATGAAAGAGATTAAGATCAACGTGATAATGCCAAAGGCTGAGGACCCAACACCATGACTGCATTAATTTGGTATCCTCCTGGATACCCTGAAATGCTGGAAAGGAGGAGAATTGCACAAGGACTCATGTGCTTGCTTTCGGTTGAATGGGCTATTGTGCTTTTGTTAGTGATAATAGCATATCCATTATTTGGCTGAGATGTATGAATAGCCCGAGATTCACGGGCTGTAAGTGGATTCATATTTAAAGGTGGTGAACTAACTGAACCAAGAACTGATAGTCAACTTCGAACCGCTTCCAAAGCAAGCTCTAGCATGGCGTAAGTTGTTTGATGCCACTACCAAATATGTCCTGTTCGGAGGAGCTGCAGGTGGCGCAAAGACGGCGCTAGGATGTTGTTGGCTGCATATCATGAGTATAGCTTATCCAGGAACGCGATGGTTCATCGGCAGAGAAGAACTAAAGCGACTCAAGCAATCAGTGATGCCATCCATGGCCGAAGCAAGAGACAGTATCCTTAAGTGTGGTGATGTCTGGAACTTCAACGGCCAAGAGAGCTGTTACAAATTCTATAATGGGTCCAGGATTGATTTGTTGGATTTAAAGCTTAATCCTAGCGATCCCGACTATTCTCGATATGGTTCGTTGCTTTACACAGGTGGATGGATTGAAGAAGCTGGCGAGGTTCATTTCGGCGCGTTCGACACACTCAAGTCAAGAATCAATCGCTGGAGGAACAGAGAGTATGGGATCCCTGCCAAGATGCTTATCACTTGCAATCCTATGAAGAACTGGCTTTATACAGACTTCTATCGGCCCTGGAAGAGTGGCACGTTATTGCCTAGCTCTTGTTTCATCCCTGCGACTTACAAAGATAACAAATATCTGCCTGTTGATTATGAAGAGAACCTATCTTCTATCAAGGACCCAATCAAGCGGTCCAGACTTAGGGATGGCAACTGGGAATATGCGGATGATAAGTCTGCACTATTGGATTATGACACTATCCTTGATATGTTCTCGAATCAGTATATCTTCGACCCCACAGAAGAGATGTATATGACTTGTGACCCTGCCACGTTCGGCGGAGACAAGGCCACCATCTACCTCTGGCAAGGTTGGTATATCAAGAAAATCTGGGAGTTTGAGACTTGTTCTCCCAAGCAATTACGGCTTAAACTTGATTCGAAAGCTATCCAACATCGAGTTCCTAGGAGTCATATTGTGATAGATAACGCTGGAGTCGGTGCAGGGTTCGAGAGCGAGTTTGAAGGCAGCAAAGCGTTCATTGACGCCTCTCGTCCGATAGAGCGATTGGAAGATAAGTATAAGAAACGACGGCAAGAGTTCCCTGAGAACTACGGTAATCTACGAGCTCAGTCCACATTCCATTCTGCCGATATGATTCTTAAGCGTAAGGTCGGCGTATATCCAGAGATTCCCCGAAGAATCAGAGAGGACTTGATTTCCGAGCTAGAGCAATGGAAGCGCAAAGACTCTGAGAAAGAGGAGTCTAAAGTCTGGATAATTCCTAAAGATGAGATGAAAGAGAACCTTGCGGGTCGCAGTCCCGATCACGCAGACAACATTAAGATGCGCGCATTCTTCGACCTTAACAGGTCAGGCTTCGCGTTTGAGGTGGCATGATGGAGGCTGAACTCTTACTAGCTATAATTTTCATTTTCGGGATATTGTATTTGTCAAGTAGAAATTCGAATCATAATAAAAGCATACAATCATTCCCACCGACACAAACTAAACACCCAGGAATGCAGGTGAAAAATGATAAATGAGCTGCTCGCATTGATTGAACTGGTGCTGTTGATATATTGCATCAGACGCCAGAACAAGTTCCCAAAAGGGATGCCTATCCTTTACATTTTAAAGCGGTGGGAGTATAAGGTCATGAGGATCCTACCGTATCTGATAGCATTCCATATCTTGATAAGTATGATATTTAAATAAGAGGTGATTGAAATCGTCAAGAAGTATAACAAAATCAATCCAGACATCAAAGACAGCCGAGACTTCAAACTATGTCAAGTCTGCAAAGAGACGCTAGATGTGCGTGATATGTATTGTCATGCGTGCGGTGCCAAACAGTGAGTGTGCAATCAATCGCAGACTTACTTGACAATCATCCTGGCAGGTTCTATTCTGTCAGGGAGATACATGAAATGCTCAATGGCGAGTTAAGCAAGCCGAACATCCATACAGGATTGAAACGGCTCTTGAAACGCGAGGAGTATGGTGCTATGATTTACCCGAGGAATGGTCGGGTCGAGACACGATACGGTAGAGTATCAAAGGAGGAAAACAATGGAAAAGGAAAATAAGGCCACTCTGGAAACAGAGCGGAAGAAGCTCGAAGAAGATAAAAACGCCTTCGAGAAGGAGATGCAAGCTATTGCTGCTGAACGCAAGAAGTTTGAAGATGAGAGCATTAAGAAGCTTGACACTGAACGGAAGGCGACTGAATCTATGCGACAGCGACTCAAGCCGAACGTGAGCGAGACTCAAATCAACATCGACCTGAACAAGCCTGTCATGGCACGGATGAAGAGTCGCGTCAAAGAGATTGAGAAGATGAGCAAAGCAATCCACCAAAGTGTGATGCGCGGTAACATCCGACATTGGATAACGACTCGACCAAAGATACACATATCGAGGTTGATAGGCGCAATCAAGAACGACATCGGCTCTATCTCGTACTATGTGTATAAGAAGACCTCGGAAGGCGATAAGGTGCTGAACGTCCATACTGGCAAAGCCAAGCAGAAGGACGGCAGCTATGATGAGGTCGAGTTAAGCGCCAACTACATCCTCGAGAAGTATGTGGTCGAGACAATACAATTCAGGAAACCGCTCAAAATGGAGGAGTTCAAAGAAGATGGAATCATCGAAGCAGAACAAAACAAGTAAACCAGTAATGCCGAAACGGACGTTTATGCGTAAGGGTGCAGAAGTTATCCTTAAAGTAGACTTCCCTGCTCAGACTTTAACACCTAAAGATATAATTGAAAGTCTAGAGTCTGACAAGAAAGGGTTGCAGAAGCAACACGACAATATAAAGACGTTTGGGGACCAGATAGCGACTGCCAATATGAACATCGTGAAGACTCAGGAGAACATCGCGAACATCGAAGAGAACATCAAGAAACTGGAGAAGCATGAAGAATGGACCAGGAACATCCAGGAAAGCAGACTGAAGGCGTTAGTTGCTGAAGTCAAGGTTGAGATAGAGAAGAAGGTCCAGGACAGCTATATAGATGACGATACGATGACTCCTAAGGAGAACGACATCCATCGATTCGCTGAGTATCGTGAATACATAGGCAGGCATGAGAAGATTGCCAAGGAGATATCTGCCACGATCATGCGCGAAAACATCTACAAGAAAGGCTACCTTGACAATCCCTTTGTAGGTGATGCACCCGATACCAACGCGCCGATGCCTGAAAAGGAGCTGGAGTAAATATTTTATTTTTCTTTAAATTTCGATAGTTATTTTATACTTGCTTGCGCAATTCTCTGGATTAGATGAAATTTCTGACCTCTATAAAAGAATTTCTGAAAAAGGACTTGGCTTGGTTTAGTGGTGATATGTCTCCAGATGTGAAGAAGCCCGTCTTTCCTGAGTGGTATTTCAGCGCTCGGCTCGGTCAGCCCAGATTGATTAATATCCCTGAGATTCGGACGTTCGCCAGGTCGCCTTGGATTCAGATGGTGCTCAACACTATCAAAAAAGAGGTCAGCACCATTCATTGGGAAGTGATGGACAGAGAAGAGGACGGCAAAACTGGCAGCGAGGCACAGATTCAACAGATTAAAGATTTCTTAGACTGCATGAACACCGAGGACGAATCTATCGAAGACTTGACCAGTATGGCCATCACAGACCTAGGTGAGATCGATGCAGGCGCATGGGTCAATGTCTATTCGATGGGATCCTACGATTTCAAGGACGCGCCAGTATTGAATGAGCTCGGCAAGGTGATAGGTTCAGAGAAGCGTCTTGTATTGAAACCGCTCGGTCAAAGGCAACTGCTCGAAGTAAGACCTGCAGACTCAGCCACATTCTTAAAACAGATAGACATCTATCGAAGGGTCCAAGGCTTTTATCAATATTCGTTCAAGAATCCAAGGACCAATCCAATCAGGTTCGAGCCTGAAGAGATGAATTATATGCATCTTAACAAGAAGTCATACTCAATTTATGGCTTCTCTCCCGTTCAATCCGTCCAACAGGTGCTGCAGATACTGATGCAGTCTACCCGATGGAATAAAGACTTCTATAAGAACAATGCCATAGCTGACGGCGGGATGTTCTTGCCTGGTGCTGATGAGAAATCTTTGAAAAAGTTCAAGAACGAATGGAACAAGGAAGTCAAAGGCAAACCTCATAAGTTCCTATTCTTCAATGTAGAGGGTAAGTTCCAGCAGTTCCAACCTAACAATCGCGACATGGAATGGCTTGAAGGCCAGAAATGGTATCATTGGCTAGTGTTCGCAGTGTTCGGTGTATCGCCTGTAGAAGCAGGGTTCCATGAGAACGTCAGCCAAGGCAATACTGAAGGCCAGGAAAGAATCACTGTCAAGAACGCTATCAAACCATACCTTAAGCTGATTGAGAAGGTTGTTAATAATCGCATCATCCCTGAGATACTGCAGACTGAAAAGCCTGATGTAATATTCAAATTCATACCTAAAGACCATACACTTGAGAAGATCGAGCACAAACAGAATATGGTGGAGCTGCGCGAGGGTGCTCTTACAATCAACGAGTATAGGAAATCTAAAGGTAAGCTTCCTGTTGAATGGGGAGATGAGCCGTATAAACAAGTTTCGCCTCAATCTATAAACATCGGCAATCAAGACCCGAAGGATCCTAAAGACCCTGGCAATCAAGCCCCTAAACCCGATGAGGAAAAGGACAATAAATATTTTAGGAAATACTTCTCAAAACACATGAACGATGTCAGGAACAATAACACAAGCAAAGCTTGATGGTATCAAGCAAGATGAATACGATTTTGATGCTCTGGCAAAAAGGGTGATTCAAGTAGATGCCAGTGGAGACGTTATAACTCCTGTTGACGTACCTGCGCTTATCATTGATGACGACACTACTACAGATATGACTTATTTCTGTTATGCTGCACCAGGGAGTGCTACGAGTGCTGCAGTATGGAGAATCAAAGTCATTGATGAGACTGGAGCTTATCCCGTGTTTCAATGGGCTGATGGCAATAGCAACTACGACAATATCGCAGACAACAGAGCATCATTAAGTTACAGTTAAGATGACCGCAGTAAAATCAGGCAATCATATCTACGTTTCGGGTAGTGGTAATACTCTTGCCAGCATAACTTCAGACATCGCCGATACCACCTTCATAGAAAAGACGGGAACTTCTCCTGATGTTTATACAGTCAAAGGTGGAGTTGCTAGGTATCTGAGGATCAGGAATGGAGGAACATTAACTATAGGTGATTCTGCTGATTATTCTAAGAATGAGACCTTAGCATTCAGCAACAATGTCGCTAATGAAATCAGATTCTATGTTGATGCTGGTGGAGAGCTTCTACAATATGGAGATACTACCATCGACTTCTTCACAGGAACACAAAGAATATATTATGTCTATCTCTACGGGAAAGTGACGGTTCTAGGGAACGACACCTACAAACCAGTCTGGCAGAACTATCAAAGGATATATTTATATGAGAACCAAAATAACGATACATATACTAATGATGTATGGCACTTCGAGAAGATGATTATAGGCTCCGCTGCTGTAGCCAATTATTTTGCTTTCTATTTTTACTCACTAGGTAAAGTGCGTAATCATATCTTTAAAGACATCCTATTCGACAAGACTTATGGTAAGGGTCTTACGATGTATGCAATTAGAATACCTTATCCTTTCAGAGGAATGAGGAATGTCACGTTTGAAAACTTAGACTTCAATAATGTAGGAAATTATCCTGTATATTCTACAGGTGGGGGGACATTTAAACTTAAAGGTTGCACTTTTGGAACAACCACTTCTTGGAAAATGATAATATATGGTATGGGTGCTGCAGATGGTAAGAATACATTAAGGACATATGGCTATGACAATGAACACGACTTCGGTCAACAATTCATATATTTGGAGGACTGCACTTTTGAGAATCTAAATAACAAGAATTGTATGCTGGTTCAGTATGGGCCACAGGTTGTCTGTAAGGATTGCACCTGGGAACATGATGCGAGCGATTCGATTCAAGCAGCTTATGGAGGTAGAGTCTTAATGTGGTCAGGCAACACCTTCACCACCCGAGAAGCCTACGATGTAGACTATGATGGAATGATTCTATGGGTGTATGACTTGACATTGACTGTTGAAGACAAATTAGGGAATGCCCTAGAAGATGCAGTGGTGCTGATTGAACAGTCTGCAGGTAAAGAACAGTTCTTATTCAAAACTGATAGTAATGGGAAATTATCTAATTGTCACGATATAGGGTGTGCGTTGCTTACTTGGAAATATCAATACGGAAACAGCAAGACCACCAATATGGAGCTATGGAGCGATTCCACAAACTCAACATATCATAAAGTGACTGTATTCAAAGAAGGTTATGTGCCAGTTGAAGCATCATATATTATGAGTGCAGCACGGTCAGACACAATCATCCTCAGAGAGATAAGTAATTTGAAGGCAGAAATATGAGATACCAAACTGAAGCAACAGGAGAATCAACAGTATTACTTGGTTCATTCGCTACTGGAGAGACTGTCACAATCGCGATATATGATCTGTCTGATGGGGGTGTTGTTGCGGTTGATGCTGCTGCTTGTACTGAGATTGGAGCTACAGGATGGTTCAGATGGGCAACTACAGGAATAACAACACCAGCCACAATTAAGACAGAATATCTTTATATCATGACAGATAGCAACAGTTACACTTATTCAGGGAAGTTTGTCGTAGGCGGATATGTTGACGATGTTGTTGATGTATCAACCGACGTCACATTTATCAAAAAGATTGCGGGATGGTTGAGGAGTTTATTATAAAGATGTTACAACTATATTTTAACGACTTTTGGAAGAAGATGGAGTTCGCTATCAAAGAACATAGGTATGCTACCATGCACTACCTCGAACAGGATGGGATCATATTCATATTCAAATCAAACGAGCAATGGGATTATTATACTTATGTATCCACTGAAGATATAAACTCCTTTGCCGAACAACACGACGTGCCGTTTGAAGAAGCCTATAATGACTTCAAAATCAACTACTGCTCAAACGCTACCAAGTTGAAGCCTGACGAGTTCAGCTTCGATTTTACTCATACCATATTAAACCGTAGTAATGTTGTGAAGGGTGCTGATCCTGAAGATGTCGATATAGTTGACGAGTCCGAGGACTACGCTGAATATATGAAAGGCATCATGATAAAGATGGAAAAGAAGGTGGTGGCTGCGCTCAAGCATATCCATATCGAGAAATCCGCTGAACAGATAGATAAGACCTTCGGCGAGTTCCTTCGAGTCTTGATGAACAATGTCAATATGCTCCCTTTCATAAGTAAGATTAAGATGTTCGTCAAGTCTGGGTTGACTGTCGGCCTTGAATCTGCCGAAGCTGAGTTGGACATGGACATCGGCTTCACTGGAATGTTCGGCGATAAAGTCAAGAACCTAGCACATCAACAGCTCAACGGATACACTCTGCCTGATGGCAAAGCCTGGCACGGAATCAAGGGCGCTTCTCAAGAGCTCAGAATTAAAATCCTTCGGTCCGTCCAGGAAGACGTAATAAATAAAGAGTCCAGGACTGAGATGACGAAGAACATCCAGGAGATATTCAGAGGTTCAGGTTGGAGTCAGGCCGTCAGGATAGCACGAACAGAGTCCAATCGATTCATAAATGAGGGCAAGCTGACTGGGTATGTCGAGTCAGGCATTGAAGGTCATAAAGCTTATGCCTCGGTAGGTGATAATGATGTCAGCCCAATATGTGAGCGACTGCACAGCAAATATTTTGCAAAAGGCATCCCGTTCGATGTTGATTTCGTTGATGATAAATCTGGCAAAAGAGGGCCGAATCCGCCGTTTGCCCATCCGAATTGCAGATGCAGCATAGAATATCGTAAGGCCACATAAATCACATAGTTATTTTATACTTAATCCAACAAAAAGGAATACCATGCAAGAAAAAACCGTCAAACTTTGGGTGCCAGTCATGAAGAATTTCGATACTGGTGAATATTCTGCAATACTTTCTGATGACTCTCTTGATAGAGATAATGATATGATGGCCAAAGAGCTCGTCAAATCATTCGCCAAGTATAAATCTCTCAAGGCTCTAGCCAATCACGACAACTCTATGCAATCTTGGGTGGGTGGTTGGAAGAATCTACGCAGTAGAGAGAAAGGTATGCGCACTGCATTGTTCGCTAATCCTTGGTTCTTCACTGAGAAGGCCAATCCTCTAGCTGCACAGATCAAGGCGCAAGTGGATGAAGCGCTTGAGAAAGACGAGAACCCTGGCATTTCAATCGGCGCGATTGTCACCGACTACGAGATGCGCAAGATTAAAGGTAAGGAAGTGCGCGTATTTACTAAAGGTGAGCTCTTAGAAGCTACCTGGGTTCCTATTCAATCTAACCGTAATGCAAGTTATGGTCATATCGCCAAACAATTCAACAAGGAGGAGAAAATGGACAAGACATATTCTGAAGAGGAGTATACAGAGATGTCCGATAAAGCTGTCAAGCTTGAAAAGGACGTTTCTACCTTTGAGAAGAATCTCGCTGACGTCACGAAAGTGAAAGATGAAGCTGAGAAGGCGCTTAAGGATTACACCGACAAGACAGATAAGCAAGTATCTGAACTGTCCGATAAGAACAAAGCTCTGGAGACAGAGCTAACAACAATAAAGGGATTACCATGGTATAAGGGAC
>Ga0075122_10002761_pt1 | contig 11416 bp, 13 predicted proteins | sample AntAceMetag02UKB_FD_69790 | JGI IMG/M metagenome (GOLD analysis project Ga0075122, IMG submission 69790) | Saline lake microbial communities from Ace Lake, Antarctica - Antarctic Ace Lake Metagenome 02UKB | ecosystem: Environmental > Aquatic > Non-marine Saline and Alkaline > Saline | place... | reverse complement strand
AGATGGGGGGTTATCTTGGGAATTAATAGATTTAAGAATAAATGAAAATTTAAATTCAATATTTTTTGATGAGGAGGGAAATGGTTATATTGTTGGAAATGGGGGAACAATTTGGAAATACCTTCCAGAAGGAACTGGGCTTATAACTTGTTGGACTTGCTCTTCTGGTTCTTGTATTTCTTATGAATTTTCAAGTTGTTCAGGAGCATATTCTTCACAATCTTCATGTCAGGAATCTTGCACCGAAGATGCTTGCGAATATACCTTTTCAGAAACACAAGCTTGTAATATTACAGATAATAAAGTTTTGACTTATACTTCTTTATTTACAGAATGTGATGATTATGGAGAGATCCAAGATTGCGATTTCAATAGCCTTGGAGTAATAGGAACAGAAAGCGAAGTGGAAACAAAAAGAATTGATTTTGAATTAGAGATAAATGATGGTGCTTTTGATTCAACAGAGAAATATGATAAAGATGACACAAAAGTAGAAATATTTAACGACGATGAAAAATTAATAGAATTTGAATTTGATTTTAGTAGTGAATCATTAAACTTAAGAGAAATTGAATTAGAAAAACAAACAACCTCAAAAGATTTTGGATATTTAATTATTCAAGGATTGGAAGACATAGATAAAATTGCTTATATAGATAAAATAGATAATTCATCAAATGCAGTCTGTATAAAAGATAGAGAAATAGATGATATAGATGACATCGACGAGGATTGTATGGGTTCAAATGAAAAAAAGGTTTTCTGTCCAGGTTCAAGTAGTGGTTATGAATGTGAATTAAGTTCAGGAAGATATGAAGTTTCAGGTTTAGAAAATTCAGCAGTAAAAGAATTTACTTACACAAATAATCACGGATGTACTGCTTCGTGGTCGTGTACTTATTCAGATTCAGCAAATAATTGCGGAACAAAAACATGCGTTGAATCAAATTGTGGAATGGTTACCACAACAGAAACTATTCCTTGTAATCAAGATCCTCCTACCAACCAAGATGATTGTTCTTCAGATAATGATTGTGAGCAAGATGAAGAATGTGACAATGGAGAATGTGTTCCAGAAGATCCAGACACAGAAGACCCAGAAAATAAATGGATTTTATATTTAATCATTGGTGTTTTAGCAGTTTTAGTTTTAATAGTTATTGGGTTAATAATTTATTCTTCAAGTAGATCAAAAATACCAGGATCACAAAGAAGGTATCATCCAAGAGGGCCTCCAAGAAGCCCACCAAACCAAGCTCCACCAATGTAATTTTCTCCTCGGAACCTTTATAAAGAGATTTTTCTATATTAAAATATAAAATGGCATCGAAATCTAAAAGTAGCTATAAGATTCAAAATATTGTTGCAACAACTTCTTTAGAAAAACCAGTTCCATTGACTAAACTTGCGCGAACTCAACCAAACACAGAATATAATCCCAAAACATTTCCTGGTTTGGTTTTAAGAATTAAAGAACCAAAGTCTGCAGTTTTAGTTTTCTCGTCGGGAAATCTTGTTTGCACAGGAACAAAATCAATTGCACAAGTAAAAAAAGTTATTGAAGAAGTTATAAAACAGTTAAAAAAAATAAGTGTGAATGTTACAATCAAACCTAAAATAACAGTTCAAAACATTGTAGCTTCAGGAACAATTAATCTTAAGTTAAATTTAAATTATCTTGCACTTGAAATGCAAAACACAGAATATGAACCCGAACAATTTCCGGGTTTAGTTTACAAATTAATTGAACCAAACGCAACATTTCTATTATTCAGCAACGGAAAACTTGTTTGCACCGGAACAAAGAATAAAAAACAACTTGATTTTAGTATGGACGAACTTCTAAAAAATGTTAAGAAAGCTTTGAAAAATTATAAAAAATAATCTCACTCAAACCAAATTCTTTTAACACCTCTAACCTTTTTAATCCGATTAGAAATTTTTATAATTTCTTTTAATTCTTTTGGAACAATTACAAAACTACATTCAGAAGTAGAATCCCCCCCTAATTTTGCCTGCGCTTTTTTAACAATAAATCCTTCACTCACAATAGTATTCAAAATATCTGCAAGAATCCCAGATCTATCTGTTGCATGAACATTAATCTTTAAAGGACGATTAAAATATTCTTTCCAAGAAGCTGGAAAAACATTTTCATTTTTTCTAATTTCATTACAATTTTTTTTATGGATTAAAATTCTCTTTGATGATTTCAAAACTCCTACAATTTCCTCACCAGGAATTGGATAACAACATTTTGCCAAATCAAAAATATGATTTGGAAATTCAGAAGATTCAATTAAGGAATCAAAATTATCTTTTTCTTCTTTCTTTGAATGGTAAAATTTACAAACAGGAAGATTCTCAATTCTTTTAACTTCCTTTTTTATAAAATTTTTAGCACGTGCAGACACAACAATTTTAATCCAATCTCTTCTAGGCCTTTGACTTTTATTTGTAATAATTTCTATCACGTCTCCAGAATTCAAAACTTTTTTAAGAGGCGCAAAAATACCATTAATCCTTCCCCCAATTGAACGATTTCCAACTTCTTGATGAATATGATATGCAAAATCTAAAATAGTAGAATCTTTAGGAAGATAAATACTTTTTCCAAGAGGAGTATAACAATAAATTCCTTCACCAAATAAGTTTAATTTAATATCCTTAAGATTAGTATTTCCATCACTCTGCAAATCCATAATATTTCTAAGCCAAGCAGTTTTTTTCTCAAATTTTTCATCTGAATTCAATTTTTTATATTTCCAATGCGCTGCTCCTCCTTCCTCAGCAAACTCATCCATTTCCAATGTTCTAATTTGCACTTCAACTTTTTTACCAAAAATTTCAAGAAGAGTATGAATTGACTGATAATTATTTAGTTTAGGATGGGCAATATAATCTTTAAGATTTCCAGAATCATTTTTGTAATTTTCATGAAGTATTCCTAAAACATTATAACAATCTTGAATTGAATAAACAAGAATCCTTATTGCAAAATGGTCTTTTTGTTCGTTGAGGGGAATTTTTCTCTCTGTAAATTTTTTAAAAATACTATAAACATTTTTCTCTCTACCTTTGATATTTAAAATTTTAACTTTTTCTTTAAATAATTTAGAAACTTTTTCAGTTAACTTTTCAATAAATTTTCTTCGTTCTTCTTGAGATTCTTTTAAAAATTTACAAATCTCATTATATTTTTTTGGGTAAATTATTTTAAAAGATTCTTCTTCTAAATTCCTTCTAATATATTCTGCACCTAATCTTAAAGCCAAAGGGGAATAAATATCCAAAACTTCCTGAGCAATTCTTTTTTGTTCTTTTAATTCAAAAACAGAAATATTTTTTAGATGATCTAATTTATTAGCAAGTTTTACAAGAATAACTCTTGGATCATTTAAAGTTGTAATTAAAATTTTTCTCAAAGTTTCTGCTTCCGCAAATTTATTTTTTGAACGAATAACTTTTAATTGCGCTTGTCCAAAAACAAGATTAGTAACATCTTTTCCAAATTCTTTTTGAATTGCCCTAACAAAATTATATTTTTCAATTCCATAAAGCAAACCTGCTGTAATAACTTCTGGGGAAAGTTTTGTTTTAACTAAAACAATTCCAATAGCAATATTATGCTCAATTATCAGTCTCCCAGATAAATGCTTTTTATTTTCCAGACTTTTTTCAGCAAAATTAATTGCCTTCTCAAAAGTTTCTATATCTTTTTTCAAATATTTATTTTCTTTACAAAGTTCAATAAAGTCTTTTTTCAAATTTGGCATTTATAAAAAAGATAAAAAGCCTTTAAAAAATTATCACTCAAGAACAATACTACATCTTAAAACTACTTAATAATTTACATAAATCTATAAAAAGAAATTCTTCTTCTTCAAAATATGGATGAAAATAAAAGACCAAAATCAGAAGATTTAATCATCGAATCAAAGAACTTTTTTGAATCTTATAAAAAAGAAATAGGAGATTCATTAAGAAAAGGAAATAAAGTAATCTACATAGATTTTATGATATTAACACAATTTTCAAGTAAACTTTCAGATGAAATCCTTTCCAACCCCGAAGAAACACTAAGAATTGTAGAACAAGCAATTGAAGAATCAGGTTTAGTTTCAGATGTTCGAGTTAGACTTTTTAATTTACCAGATTCAAATTATCTCAAGATAAGGAATATCCGTTCAAGACATCTAGATGAATTAATTGTTATAGAAGGAATTATTCGACAAGCTTCAGATGTTCGACCACAAGTTGTAAACGCGAGATTTGAATGCCCGTCTTGCGGAACAGTTATTTCAGTTATGCAATTAGAAAAAAAATTCAGAGAACCAACAAGATGTTCCTGTGGAAGAAGAGGTAGCTTTAAATTAATCTCTAAAGAAATGGTAGACACGCAAAGATTAGTAATTGAAGAATCTCCAGAAGCCTTAACAGGGGGAGAACAGCCAAAGAGATTAGATATTTTTGTTAAAGAAGATTTAGTAGAACCACGAATGGAAGAAAAAACAACACCAGGAAGTAAAGTAAAAGTAATAGGAATTTTAAAAGAAGTCCCAGTTCCAATGCACACCGGAGGATTATCAACAAGATTTGAATTGGCTGTAGAAGCAAATAATTTAATTGCACTTGAAGAAACATTCGAAGAACTTGACATTTCTGAAGAAGATGAAAAACAAATTTTAGACCTTTCAGAAGACCCAGATGTTTTTAAAAAATTAGCATTAAGTATTGCTCCAAGTGTTTGGGGATACGAGGAGATAAAACAATCTTTAGTCCTTCAATTATTCAGTGGAGTAAGAAAAGTTCTCTCAGATGGCTCTAAATCAAGGGGAGACATACATATTTTATTAATTGGTGATCCCGGTGTAGCAAAATCAGTTACATTAGGGTTCATGGCAAACATCGCCCCAAAAGGGCGTTACGTCGTCGGAAAGTCGGCCTCAGGAGCAGGTTTAACTGCAACAGTTGTTCGAGACGAATATTTAAGGGGTTGGAGTTTAGAAGCAGGAGCAATGGTTTTAGCAAACAAGGGTTTAGTGTGTATAGATGAATTAGAAAAAATGGACCCACAAGATAGAAGTGCGATGCATGAGGCAATGGAACAGCAAACAGTTACAATTTCAAAAGCAAATGTTCAGGCTTCATTAAGGGCAGAAACTTCTGTGCTTGCAGCTGCAAATCCAAAATTTGGTAGATTCGATCCATATCAATCAATTGCTCAACAAATAGATTTACCTCCAACACTAATAAATCGTTTTGACATAATTTTTACATTAAGAGATATTCCAGATAGAAAAAAAGACACATTAATTGCAGAGCATGTTTTAATGGAGCATTTACGAGGAAATAAAACAAGTTTGATTCCAACAGAACTTTTGAAAAAATATACAGCTTATGCAAAACAGAAAGTCAAACCCGTATTAACTAAAGAAGCTATTGAAGAATTAAAAACTTTTTATATTGAATTAAGGAATAAACCTGTTGCATCTGAAAGCGCAATGAAACCAATTCCGATTTCTGCGAGACAGTTACAAGCATTAATTAGATTATCTGAAGCTTCTGCAAAAGTGCGTCTAAGCGAAACAGTAACAAAAATAGACACAAAAATAGCAATAGATTTAATGAAATATTATCTTATGCAAGTTGGATATGATTATGAATCTAAAACATTTGATATAGACAGAATCTCAAGTGGGATTACAAGTTCCAAGAGAAACAAAATTTTTTCAGTAAGAGACACAATAAATCTTCTTGAAGGTCGTTTAGGAAAATTAATTCCAATGGAAGAAGTTGAAAAAGAACTTGAAGATAAATTAACCAAAGACGAAATCTTAGAAGCAATTAGTAAACTTCAAGCATCAGGGGATATTTTTAAACCAAAAAGAGGATTTATCCAAAGAACTTGAGACCATAAAAACTTATAAACTAAAATAAATTTTCACTAACATGGCCGACCAACAATTTAAAAGAAACACAGCGTACAAATTAAGAATTAACGATGTCTTAATGGGTAAACCAATATTTGATCAAGAGAAATTTACTTTTTTAGAACTTGGAGAACAAAAGATTGTAAGAGTAAATATTGTGGGAAATATCGTTGATAGATTTGATTCAGAAGGTGAAAAAAAATATTCTTTTTTAACACTTGACGACGGCTCAGGACAGATTCCATTAAGAATTTTCTCAGACGACGTTGAAAAATTTAAAGGAGTTCTTCAAGGACAAACAGTTGTAGTAATTGGGGTTTTGAGAAGTTTCAATAATCAAATGTATATTTCTCCAGAAATAATTAGAGAATCAGATGCAAAATATCTTTTAGTTAGAAAACTTGAACTTGAAAAATCAAGGAACCAAAATAACACCACCCCACAAGATAAAACACAAATGATTGCAATCAAGGATAAAATACTTGAAAAAATAAAGAATGCAGAGGACGATGGAGGAATTGAAACAGATAAAATAATTTTAGAGTTACGAGAAGCCACACCTGAATTAATAAATTCAGAAATCAAAAAACTTATCGAGGACGGAATAATTTTTGAACCTCGTCCAGGTAAATTGAGATGGTTGGGTTAAATTAATTTTTTAACTAAAATATATTATTTTTAATTATGTAATTTATTATAGAACATTGTAAGAAATTTTCTCATTAATTTATTTTTCCTAAGAACAATCTTAGCAAAGCTAGATTGTGAATTATTCTTCACGAGCAAAGCGAGTTAAAATTAAAAATTCTTTACACAGGTATATTTACCTGTTTTTGGACTATAAATTCTTGCCAGAGTCATAGTTCTTTTTTCACCAGATTCATCTGTTCCTCCAACTTCAACCTTATAAGTCTCAATTTTGGAATCCTTTGCTTTCCCCACAAATTTGTCAGCTATTGATTTATTTGTCATAGATATTTCATATTTTCCCAATTTATAAAAATTTATATACTCCAATTCTCCTAAATATTTATGACATACGAATCACTTTTAGACGAAGCATATAAGAAAGTAAAACAAGTAGAAGGAACAGGAGAAAGATTTGAAATTTCAAAGATTGAAGGACTCTACGAAGGAAAGAAAACAATTCTTACAAATTTTATGCAAATCGCTTCTCACTTAAGAAGAAAACCAGAACACATTCAAAAGTTTTTATTACGAGAACTTGCAACCTCTGGAAATATGGATGGAGAAAGATTGATTCTTAATAATAAAATTCCAAGAGAAAAGATTGACCAAAAAATAGAAGCTTATGTTAAAGAGTTTGTTCTCTGTAAAGAATGTGGAAAACCAGACACAGAAATTATCAAAGAAGACAGATTAACTTTCTTACATTGCCTTGCGTGTGGAGCAAAACATAGTGTAAGGGGCAAGATATAATTACAAATCAAAATCCTTATAAACCGAATTCTCCTTAGTCAAATAACAGATTCTTTGAATCTAAATTAAATTGGAGACTTAAAAGATGGTAAAAGCATATTGCGTAAAATGTAAGAAGAAAGGGCAAGAAATGAAAGACCCAAAGATTAACAAAACTTCTAGAGGCGGATTCATGGCAAAAGGACAATGTCCTATTTGTGGCACAACTATGTGCGCTATGATGTCAAAAGACAACGCAGAAGCAGCAATGAAGTCAGGCGAAGCAGAAAAAGCCTTTTAGATAGATTATTAAATTCTTATTTTTTTATTTTTAAATGTTCAACATAAACAAAATCAGTTCTTATAGAGACGTTATAGCTATTTGTGATTCTGAATTAATTGGAAAGAAATTCGAACAAGACAATTTTCAATTAGACATTAAAGAGAATTTTTACAAAGGAGAAGAAGTTGATGAAGAAGAACTTATCAAGAAAATAAACTTCTTCTCAGCAGAAGACGCAACATTCAACATTGTCGGAGAAAAAGCAATCCAAGTAGCATTAAAAACCGGAATCATTTCTGAAGAATCTGTAAAAAAAATTCAAGAAATTCAATATAGCATGGTTTTTATCTGATTCAATATCTTTATAAAACTCCTTTTTCTAAAATTAATATGGGAAACTTTAGGCAAAAAAAGAAACCAAATGTGGACGAACCAAGAATACTTAGAGCTCCACTTCCAAAAGAAAATCAAGCCCTTGGAATCGTTGAACAGCGTCTTGGCGGAAACAAAATGAAAGTTAATTGCCTTGATGGAAAAACAAGAATTTGCAGAGTTCCAGGAAGATTAAAAAGATATTTATGGTTAAGGCCAGCAGATGTTGTGATGGTTGAATTTTGGGAACTTGATAAAGATAAGGCAGATGTAATTCTAAAATATCGTTCTAACCAAATTGAATGGCTAAAAAGAGAAGGTCATCTTAAAATGGAAAAAGATGAATTTTAAAGTGAAAAAATTAATAATTGATAAACTTCCAAGAATAACTAAGAATCGAAAAAAATTAGAAAAAGAACTTAAAGTTAAAATAACAAATCGTGGAAAAGAAGTTTATATTGACGGAAAAGCTGAACAAGAATATCTCGCAGAAAAAGTTATAGAAGCATTGAACTTTGGATTTCCTTATGCCACAGCACTTCTTCTAAAAAATCCTGATTTTACTTTTGAAAAAGTGAACATAAAAGAATACACAAAAAGTAACAATTTAAAAAATGTTAGAGGACGAATAATAGGGAGAGAAGGACGAGCACTTAAGACATTATCTTCTTTAACAGAGTGCTTTTTTGAAATTAAGGAAAATGAAGTTGGAATTATTGGAGACATAGAAAAAATGAAATCTTCTCAAGAAGCAATAACTCTTCTAGCTCAAGGCTCAAAACACGGAAGCGTCTACTCACATTTAGAAAGACAAAAAGAGAAGCCAATTTATGATTTGGGGTTGAAGGAGTAACCTTTAAAAGTAAAATTAAATAGAAAAATATTTATACCTTAAACTAGTAAGAAGAACATGAGTTGGCTATCTAATATAAACTGGAATGTAGTTATGGCAATTTTATCTTTAGTGGGAATTATTTTTTCATTAATAATTGTGTTTCACACACTTAGTGTATGGAAAGAACAAGAGAGATCTAATCGGCCTTATTTTACACTTCAAGAACCAGGAATTAAAGAATTGCCTAAAAATAAAGATTATCGGGTTCAATTGACATTTTATAATATTGGGAAAAGACCTGCAATTAATTTTGAAGGAGAGATTTTTTTAATGAATCAAAATTTAAAAGAAAAGCCTTACCAAAAGATTAAATTTTCTGTTGGGAATGATATTCCCATTAATATTCCAACGCCTTGGTATTTTGATGGTTTAGAGTTATTAAAAGAAATGAATCCAATATATATTGTGGTAAAGGTAAATTATGAAGATCCAATTACAAATGAAGAATATCCTCAAGATTTTTTTATGAAATGGGATGGGGTTGTTGAGGGTGAAACTATGCTCGACTTTACACATGTTTCTATCGATGACAAAAATAAAATTAAAGAAGTATTAGAACCTCTAGAATAGAATAAAAAACGTCCCCGGAAGGACTTGAACCTTCGACCTAACGGTTAACAGCCGTTCGCTCTAACCAACTGAGCTACAGGGACATAATCATTATAAAATAAAATCCCTTTTAAACTTTGCTTCTAAACATTTTTAACTATTATTTCCCATTTAATTCCATGAAACAAAAAATTCTACTAGCAATTTCCGGTGGAGTCGATTCCAGCGTAGCCGCACTTCTCTTAAAAAAACAAGGCTATGAAGTTATAGGCGCTTTCATGAAAAATTGGTCAGACACAAAAAACCAAATCACAGGAGAGTGTGCATGGAAAATAGAAAAAAGAATGGCTCAAAAAGTTTGCACAAAATTGAAAATACCCTTAATAACTTTAGACTTTGAAGATCAATACAAAAAACAAGTTGTTGATGAAATGTTCAAAAAATACAAAAGAGGAATAACACCAAACCCCGATGTAGATTGCAACAACAAAATTAAATTTCCTTTATTATGGGAAAAAGCAAAAAAACTAAAATGTGATTTTATTGCAACAGGGCATTATGTGAGAATAAAAAAATCAAAAAACTATCACGAACTTCTTAGAGCAAAAGACGAATCAAAAGACCAATCTTATTTTCTTTATAGATTAACTGAAAAAGACATTTCTCACACAATCTTTCCAATAGGAGAATTAACAAAAAAACAAGTAAGAGAAATTGCTAGAAAAAACAAGTTCCCAAATTATGATAAAAAATCCACAGTAGGAATTTGTTTTATTGGAAAAGTTAATCTAAAAGAATTTTTACAAAAGAAAATAAAACCAAAAAAAGGAAAAATTCTAAACGCAAAAGGAGAAGTAATTGGCGAACACGACGGAATTTTTTATTATACAATTGGACAAAAAATAGGTCCAAAATTCGGAATAGATGTAAATAAAAAAGATTTAGATAAAAGAGGAGAAATGAAGAAATGGTATGTTGCTAAAAAGAATTTGAAAAACAACACCTTAACAATTGCTCCAGAAAATTCAAAGATACTTTACAGAAAAGAAATTTTCATAAAAGATTTCCATTTAATAAATAAAAATTCAAAAGTTCCAAAAAAAGTTTTTTCAAGAATCAGGCAAGTTGGAGAACTTCTTCCAACAACAATTAAATTAAACAAATCAAAAAAATATCAAGCAACTTTAAAAAAAGCAATAACAGGAATTTCAGAAGGCCAAGCAATAGTTTTATACAGGGGAAAAAAGGTCCTCGGTGGAGGAGTCATAAGTTTTAGTTAATCTTAAATACTTTAAAATATAAGTCATAATATGGAAGTTAGAAAAGCAATTAAATCCAGAAAAAGCGCAAGAAGATTTGCAACAAAAAAACCAGATTGGAGAGATATTATGGATTGTATCGACGCTGCACGTTTTGCTCCAATGGCTGGAAATAATTGCACATTAAAAATAATTCTCGTTCAAGACCCAGATAAAATTGCAAAAATTACAGAAGCATGTCAACAGCCTTTTGTAGGACAAGCACAATATTTAGTAGTTTTCTGTACAAATCCCAAAAGAACAATAGATGCTTACGAGGGACATGGTGAAAAATTTTTAAGACAACAAGCAGGCGCAGCAATTCAAAATTTCTTATTAGCAATAGAAGACAAAGGATTAGCAACTTGTTGGATAGGTTATTTTGTAGAGGAAATGATTAAAAGAACATTAAAAGTTCCCAAGAATTGTTGGGTTGAAGCTGTTTTTCCGGTAGGATTTGAATCTGGAGTTAGGGGACAAAAAGCAAAAAATAAAAAGAAAATAGATAGATAGAATACTTTATTTCGACGAATACAAGGAAACAAGGATGAAACCTTTGAGAAAGTTGAATGTTTAAATTTAAAAACTATAATCTCCTTAATAAAATATGGAAAAAGAGGTAAAACAATTGAAAAACAACCCACCTGGAAAAAGAAGTGTTGTATTG
>Ga0075122_10002757_pt1 | contig 11427 bp, 14 predicted proteins | sample AntAceMetag02UKB_FD_69790 | JGI IMG/M metagenome (GOLD analysis project Ga0075122, IMG submission 69790) | Saline lake microbial communities from Ace Lake, Antarctica - Antarctic Ace Lake Metagenome 02UKB | ecosystem: Environmental > Aquatic > Non-marine Saline and Alkaline > Saline | place... | reverse complement strand
ACTGCCATCACTTTCTGTTGTCTTTCTTATTTTCTTTGGTACATGTTCCCAGCGCTCCCAGTTTCGATAGATCGATTCTGCTTTCCGATAGGGGATAATCTCCTTTGTAAATACAAAGGGCTGGTTGGCCATGTGAAATTCTCGCATATTGCCAAGATATACTTTTGTACCGGATATAAGCGTGGACTTACACATGCTGTGTATTTTCTTTACCTTCTCCGTCCACTTCATTTTGTCTATTTTCACTCCCTGAGAAAAATCAAAGTCAAATTTCTTGGATATTCTATTCTCTTCGACATTTAATTCCTCGGTAAAGCAAGTCCCCTGGTCGAGTAACTCCTTATATATAAGCGCGCGCCGGGTATCGTAGTCTTCTACCTGTCGACTCTTCTTTACAAGATCTTCCATATTCTCACCAAGCTCCGCAACTGGGAGATCGTGTTTATCAAAGGCCGCGATGTTTGGCTCGAGGTTATAATTAAGTAGAGAGGAGAGCAAGGTGATACCTTTTTCTTGTGTTGTACCGGTTACTATCCGTGTGTCGGTCTTATTTTTCTTCGGTGGGATGTATGCGTTAGCAGCTTTACCATTCTTCTCGTGCCATTCCTTATATGTAAGGTCGTCAAATTCAGCATGCTCTTTGTCCCTAGAATCCCTAGCAGCTGTTAGCTGTTCAATAAGATAACCACGATAAGTGATTTCCTCTTCGGAATAATCGACTTCTAATGTATCAATATTCTCTTTCTCGTAATCTTTTTCTATTTTTTTAGGCATATAATATATTAAAATTAACTTATCCCCTTGGTAAAGGGGAATCGGCGAAAGAGTGTGTACCTCCCTCCGAGGTATGCACTTTCATCCGTTTTGTTTTGCTAGTACTTTACTAGGAGGATAAGACAACTTAGTTATATTAACGCATGACGATCATAATCCTCATTATTATCTTCTTTGTCGGGTATTCTTTGTTCATCGACATGTCCCATAGCGAATGTACGGAAGCTGTCGGCAGCGTGACTATTATGTACAATAATTCCTTCGGCTACAAAATTTGATGTTTCAGGAACGGTCAAATCATAAACATCTTCTCTCCCAACTTTTCTAATAAATCTAACTTTATGATTTTTTTTCTTCCAATATGCTTCTCTACTTTTTTTATTAACAATCTCTTTCCCTCGACTTTTTACTAATCCATCTCTGTCCCTCCTGACTCTGTATTTTCTTCTGCATCCATCTGAGCAGTAAACAGTTTTAAAGCTCCCCCAATACTCCTTACCACAGTTTTTACAAATTTTATATAATTCTTTCCCGCTATAAAATTCTCTACTATAATCTGTTTTATCTATTAATTTTCTTTCTGTGTTATTAAGCCCAGTGAATGTTTCTGCACAATGACCATCTGGTGTAAGTTCTGATAAGTTTTCTGGATTATTATTAAAATGATTACTATCTATATGATTAACGTGGCTCCCCAAGTCCGGTTTTTTATGAAATCTATAATATACAAATCTGTGCTCATCGGCGAAACTACCATCATTTAAATTTATTTGTGTGTACCGTCTGTTTGGACTTTCATAAAAAGGCATTAAGCTATCGCCAGTGACTAATTCATCAGCTCGCTCATAACTTTCGTCTCTCATTAAAAATAAATGCTCTGGGGTACATTTTATACTTTTATTGTTATCTAAACCTATCTCTAATAACTCAACTTTACTACCTGTTTTACCTGCCCAAAAAACTTTTGTAGGGATTAAGCGATGTTCAGAGAAAGAATATGCCCAAACATATTCATCACCTTTCATTTCTTTTATTGGCACCCAACCACTTAATGTCCTTATTTTCGTATCTCCGCTTAAACAGCTCCAGTCATGAAAGGGACGTGGTTTGAATTCCATCCGCTTATCGTCCCACTCCTTGTGATAAGAACGTAGAGCATTGAGACCTATCTTACATTTCTTCTCATCAAACCAACACCGTTTAAATATTGCCCGGGCTGCGTTAATACCATCTTCGATCGATGCTTTCGGCACTACATAAAACGAAATGCCTAGTGATGCAGCGACTTCGTATCGGGACTTGCCTGTGCCTAGCTCGCGGACTTCGATATCGTGGGGGGCGTTGTGGTAGCGGTATATATAATCGTTTTTAGTTGCTAGTTCGGCTAATTTTGTAATATAATGTGCGAGACCCTCACCTGAATTCTCATAATAATCGATAAAGCGTATCTCATTTCCAACAGCCTGAGTGAACCAAATAACAGTTGAGTCGCTCATACCGAGATCCCACCAAGTATCCACCTGTAAGGATGAATCGTGAGGGACATTAGTGATATGACCATTTTCTTCTGCTTTTGTAAGTTCGTTACCATAATAAGACCCTTGCATTGGTGAGTCGAATGAGCAATAGAACTCCTGAAAGAAAAGTGCATTGTCACCGGTATCGTCGTACATTTCCTCTTTCTCCTGGTCGAGCATTTTCTGCGGGATAACTTTTGTATCATCTACGGTTAATTTTTCACAGAACCACTCCTTAGACCGTTTAGCCAGTTTGTAGATATCGTAGCCGTGATTCTTTCCTCTGGGGGTGTAGTTAAAGACCGCCCAGCCACCATTCTCTGCAAGAATTGGCCGAATGAATCTCCACGCGTCTGGGTTCTGTAATGCGTACTCAGAAAAGACACAACCGATTGGATTTGTTCCAACGATTGAGTCGATATTATCGGTACCGATGATTTGGAAAATCGAACCATTTTGTATTTCAATTAACATCTCAGAGGCATTAGTACGAGTACGTAGCTCCTCTGGTATGTGGTCTGTAAATTTAAAACCGTCTTTATCTCTGCCTTCCCACAGTATCTTCTTTCCCTGGTTGTATGTCGGAAAGAAGTAAAAGTAGGTACCAACTCTTTCCATCATCTTCTTTGCTACCAGATTGATTAAAGTTTTATCTTTGCCGGATCGCCTGTGCCAGATCTCAACTGCTCTTGTCATCCCCGAGTCCATCGCCTTCAATAATGGTTCCTGGTATGGCCGTGGGGTAAAGTTGTATGGGATTTGTATCTGTGTCGCCATAATTTATAACGTTTACATTTATAGCAACGCCCTCTTCAGCAGAGATTTGATTAGGCATGGCTTTTAGTTGAATCTTGTTTATTTCTGTTATGGCGAATTTTCTGTCTAGGGAGTTCTTACTAGATAGGAGAAGGGCTACCTCTGCCCACCATTGCTCTGAGATGTTCTTTAATCGACTTAGTACTAGGTGTGACACGTGGGGTTTAATATCTCGGCTCTTAGGGTCTATAGGAACGACAGGTTTATTTTCTTTTTTCTTTGTTACTTCTGTGGGTAGCATATTATGATGTATAAGAAAGGTTTAAAATTGGTTGAGAATATTATTATATATAAGAAAAAGGAAAATTGGGTTAACTATATGTGGGGGTAGATATATATATTATTAATTTGGGTTTGGGTGCGGTCGACTTGACAAAATGGCTACTTTTAGTACTTCTATTAATGAAGGTTATGCGAAGTATACTATATCTTTACTAACATTAAACAAAAAAAACAAGCGCAAAACTGCGCTGCCTGATCTCTGATGTGTTGAGCCTATTATGTAACACCATTTACACTATATTTAATAGTAGTATATACATTATACACCTAATCCGGCTAAGTGTCAAGCTAGCATTGAGTGTATAAAACTTGACAAGATAACGTTAAACGTGTTATAATATACTCTCCGTCTATTTACACGATAATAACCAGTTATTCTTGCTAGATTTTTTACTTTAATGTTAGCACCTTAGCTATACCATTTTACAATATCACCATTTTATGTTACTATCAAAAAATACATACTTCAATGTTAGCTATTATTATGTGTAATTATCGTGCAGAATCGTGAAAATTTTTTCACTTTTGCCAATATTACACAAAGCCAATTTGACAAAAACACCATAAAATGTAAAACCAAAAGTCAAGTTTTTTTCTAAAATATTCCGCTCTTTTACTATTTAGGCTGACTAAATGCCAAAAAGCACGATAATATTTATATTCTTTATAATGAAAATAAAAACATACTTTTTAGTACAGTAAAGTTATATATAATAGTGTTTTTTGGCGAGATATACCTATTTTCACTATTTTATTAATTCATTTTTTTAAAATAATTGATCTTATTCCTAGCGCTAACATTACAATCAATCAAGGGTATTGACAATCATTTTTTTCTGATGTATAATAATAATAAGCAATAAATTATTATAAGTAATACAAAGTTATCCACAATTTAATAAACTAAATATAATTAAATGAATTATTATAAACTAAAGTTTACAAACGGAACTTTCAAAATTGTAAAAGCCAATAACTCTTTAGAAGTTGTTAAAAAATATGATTTAGCAACTAAAGAACATGTTAACACCCGGATAATACAATTAGAGGGGGAGCAGTTGGCAATAGCAATATCAAACGAACAGTAATTACCTATCAGCAAGGATTAAATTCTAATCCTTGCAATATAGCTAATTAATAATATCTTACTTATTTAATAAGCAAGATTATAAAATTATGTATCAAGCAATTAAGTCAAGGCACCAAAAAAAGTATGATAAAATTTTAAGTGATTGTGATGTATTTTGGGCTTTTAATAAATCGCAATTAAAAGAGGGCATAAAAAAGAGCAAAATAACAAAGGATAATAAAATGGTTCCAATCGGTATGGGTGGGTATATGCCAAGCAAGAATTTTGACAAGTTTATAAAAGAAACTGACAAGGCAGAAAAAGAGCGCAAACAAGAGTTAAAAGCATTAAAAGAGGATAGGGCAAGTGCTATTATGTATGAACTAAACAATCACGAATGTTCTTATACTGGCGACATAACACCAGTTATAGAATTATTTAAGGGTATTTATACACCTAACCAAATAAACAAAGTTTTTCAAAGTGCTTAACCTCTTGACTATCGGCAATTATATTATAATTGCCCTTAGTTAGTAGATTAATATAATACATAATAAAACCTATACCCCAACACCTTGCAATCTCTTAGATCGCAACACAGCGCCACGAAAAACTAACTAAATATTAATTAATAAGCTCTACCACCAACCGACTAATTTTTATCAACTAGGCTTCCGTTATACTGAGGTACGCGGATTGATTGGTGGGTAGGCCTATTAATTAATACCTCGCTTGTCTAACAGGCGAGGTCAATTAAAATGAAAAAATCACAAGTCTTACAAATTATGCTATCCGCCAACCGCCGCGCTAAACACCAGGCAGCGCGTGAATTAGCACGTTGTTACCGGATAGAGGACTTTATAGCAAAGACTAACCGCAGTTAGTTAGTTATTAATACGCGTCAATAACCGGCGCGTACAATATAGCTTATTAATTAAACATAATAAAATGAAAACACCAACCAAAGAGGAAATACAAGAGGAAATGGAATTATACAACGCTGACGAAGTAGGGCTTAAAAACCCGATAACATTAGAGCAAGCCGAGTACAATTTATTAAATAGTGATAAATATCACTATTCTAACTAACTATTAATGCGCGCTATTTATTAGCGCGTATAATATAGCTTATTAATTAATATATAATTATGAAACTAGCAAACATGAAACCGACAAAAGCGAAAGCCCGACGTGAATTTTTACAATTGAGGGCAGATGATGAGGACTTTAATCAACAATGGAATAAAGATGATTTTCAAGAGTGGTATGAAGATGTTTTTATCCCCACTATTTAGTTATCAATCCGGCTTAACGCTTAGGCCGGACTATATAGCTAATTAAATAAAGATAAATTAATAAATGGATAACAGATTATCAACATTTTTAATGCTTATTATTGTAGCAACTGTGCCCTTTTGGTTACCGGGCTTAGTTTATTTAGTTTTAATAAACTTATGACTTGTCCCCGTTGTAAAACTAAAAACCAGGGCTATATCCAACTTATAAACTATATAAACTGGTACATCTGCCCAGCCTGTCAATTTACAACCCTACTTAAAAATTATCGTAGCTATTTTATTAAGTAAATATAAACAAAATGAAAAAACAAGAAAAAAAACTTAAGTTTTTAATTAAGTTTAAAACTAAATATGATAGCACAACCAGATATTACGAAGCGGAAACAGAAAAAGAGGTAAGAAAAATAATCAGAGATACATTGTTAAATAGTGCTGTCTTGCAAAGTAAGTTTGATTTATACGAAATAAAATCTAAAAAGAAAGTATCGTTAAATAGTGTTATAAGAATTAATTAACTAATATCGCGCCTATAAAATAAGCGAGATCAAAATTTATGACAACTAAAGACGCAATAAAAGAGGAGGTAGACGCTTACCTTGCCTTAAATGGCGAAACAGGCGGTTGGGGGGAGAGTATGAGGGATAGTATTGGGGTTGATATTATTTGTGAGCAATTAGAGGAGGGCCACAACATAAAAGAAATCTCAGAAATAAGGCAACAGGTAGAAAAATTATTAATTAAATAACATTTATGACCAACAAAAAACTAGTCATCTTCGTGTATTATGATACCGGCAACGAGAAAGCCGTGCTATCGGCCTGGATCTGGACTAGCGCAACCAGTACAAAGGATATTTATATCAGCGTATATGACAAGATCGCCGCTACCCATAAAATCGAGCGCTTTGAGGCTTATGAGTGGTACAAGCTAATCAACTTTAGAGTTGTGGATAAAGCTGTGCATAAACAAGACATTTTGGGGATAACAAGCACCTTGTATTAATTTATGATTTATGATATACTTAAGAGAGTTAACAAAAGTACTCTATTATGCTAAATATCTGCACACAACTAACCCAACGAATTCTATGCCTGAAAAGGTATAGGAGGGCGTAGATACCCTTGCATATTCGTTGGGTTTTTCGTGTGCAGATTATTCTAAAAATATATGATAAAAAACATAATTTAAGGATAAATGGAGGAATTATATAAAACTTTTCAAAATAATAAGCGTCTAGGAATTCAGATGATAACTGATTATTTTGTCAACCGCTACAACATAAAAACTGTTAAAGAAGGAGTAAGTGAGGTTTATTTTTATAAAGACGGAATATATACCCGAGCTGAAAAGAAAATCGAGTCAAAACTTAGCGAATTACTCGGTCAAGATTATTCAATCCATAACCGCAATGAAGTTATGAATATGATCCATAGCAAAACTTATGTGGATAGAGCAGACTTTAATGTGGATAAATTTTTAATTAATCTAAAGAACGGCGTGTATGACCTTAAAACGGGCATTTTTACCCCTCACACGCCTTTAAACATGTTTTTGACTAAGATAGACACTGATTATGATCCTGACGCAACCTGTGAGGAATTAGACGCTTTCTTTGCCCAATTACTAGAGCTCAAGGATATCGCGCTACTTAAGCAATGGTTTGGATATTGTATTTTTAGGGATTACTTTATTAAAAAAGCCCTAATAATGACAGGCGAGAAAAACACCGGGAAAACTACCCTTATTGACTTATTTGTAAAGCTGATCGGTTTAGAAAATACGTCCGGGGTATCGCTACAGATGATGGCCGCAGACAAATTCAGTATTGCTGACCTTTACAAAAAACATGTTAACATTTACGACGACATGTCGGGTGGTGATGTCAAAGATTCTGGCCGTTTCAAAATGGTAACCGGGCGCTCTCCAATATCAGCAGAATACAAACACGGCAACCGCTTTTCATTTTATAACTATGCTAAACTGACCTTTGCCTGTAATCGTATACCTAATGTCCAAGACAATGACGACGACGCGTATTTCGACAGGTGGATAGTGGTTAAGTTTTTGCACGCAGTAGATAAACCGGATAAATTTCTCCTAGACAAGATTGCTACCCCCTTCCAACTAAGCGGACTACTCAATCAGCTACTAGCCGCGCTAAACAAATTGATTGTCAATCAATCATTCTCATACAATAAAACCCACGAAGAAATCAAAGAGGAAATGCTAAAAAGTGGTAGCCCGGTAGCGTCCTTTGCCTATGATTGTATGAGCGAAGCAATCGGAGATTGGGTATCCAAGATCGATTTACATTTTTACTATACCCAGTACGCTAAGATGAATCGTCTGCCATACGTAGAGATGAAGAAATTCGGAAAAGAAATCACGAAATATGCCCGGTATTGTACTGAGGGCAGATATCTTAGTAAACGCGGCTGGAACAACTTAAAAATAAATGACGAATTCAAAGAACAAATTACAGCAATCCCACCAACCGAGCAAGAAGCTCAAGAGGAAGCTCTTAACCCAAAGCCAAAAACCGACACAAGAGGCGCTGATGACTTTATTCAGTCTAAACCCGGAGTGGGTAAGGAAACAAAGGAAGAGCTACCTACAGATGAAGATCGACAGCTTAGAGAAAGACTTGACGAAGTTTTATAGACTACACAGCGGAGCTGTGCAGTCTGAGAAGTGGTTTTGTAATATGTATATAAAGAAATACAACGAAAAGCTGAATAAGCTGTATCGCTCTCTTTGTTTTTATAAACACAAGCCCACCACCGAGGCCAAAGGATACGATTTTGATTTAATCCGCGCCATACCTATTAAAGATCTCTTGGGCGAGCCAGTTATGGCAAGTCACAATAGAGCTAAGTATTTATGCCCATTGCATAATGAAAAGAAACCCTCTTTTAATTGGTATAAGGATACTAACTCGTGGTACTGCTTCGGCTGCGCTAAGGGTGGCTCAGTAATTGACCTGGTAATGGCTATGGACGGCTGTGACGCTACCGAAGCTATTAAAAAATTAAGTTATTATGTATGAAGATTTTAAATTTGTGGGGTGGTTTAGGTGGTAATCGTAAATTATGGGGTGATGACCACGAAATAACTGCTGTTGAATATAAACAAGAGATAGCCGATATTTACCATGACTTCTTTCCTAAAGATAAGGTTATAGTTGAGGATGCCCACGACTATCTCCTGGAGCATTACAAAGAGTTCGACTTTATATGGTCTAGCCCACCTTGCCAAAGCCACTCAAGTTTTAGGCAGAATATCTGTGTAAGATATAGAGGGACAAAAGCAGTTTACCCTGATATGAGATTATATCAAGAGATACTTTTCCTTAAATATAATTTTAAGGGGAAGTGGGTGGTGGAAAATGTTAAACCGTATTATGAGCCGTTGATAGAACCAACAAAGATATTGCAAAGGCATTTATTTTGGAGTAATTTTGAAATACCAGATAAAGAGTTTGAAAAAGACAATATAAGGAAAGCACAAATACCAGACCTACAGAAGAAATACGGTTTTGATTTATCTAGTTATAAGCTAAAAAATAAACGTCAGGTATTAAGAAATTGTGTCGAGCCGGAGCTAGGTAAATATATTTTGGCCCTACACTTATCAACATAAATTATCATATATTATATATAAAAAAAAGTTTGTGTTACAAAGTCCAATTTTTTAGCTAAGGTTAGACTATTGCAATATTAATTAATCTGATGTATAATAGTAGTATCACTAAATAATAAACGAAATAATGAAAGTATTAAAAGTTTACAATCAAACGCGTAGAGATTGTTATTGCGACTTAGAATGTGAATCTTGTGGTAATAAGGAAACTGACAAGGGGGCTTATGATGATAGAAATTTTTGGGATAATGTAGTACCAAGTTTCAAATGTGAAAAATGTGGTAAATCAACGAATGATTTGGATATAAAAATAAAACAAAGTATTCAAACAAAATATCCTGAGGGACGACAGGTTTAATTAGTATTATTATAAATTAATATACAACACTTCGATACAACGTACAACAGCGAAGGATGTATATAAATTAATTGCTTTCTTTCTGCCCCTGATGAGTGTGGAGAAGTTATACCGGCCGCGCTGTAAAGCGCTACCAGTATAATTTCCTCCCCTACTCGGGGGTTACACCAATTATGGCTAAACTATTCAATGAAAAAGGTGAACTAACAAGAAGCCTAGATGCTGGTGAGCGTAGCCAGTTAGATATTGAGGACTTAAAATTTTTAGATGATAGGTATGGTAATGGATTAATGATTGGTAAACCGGATGATGATAATTGTGAAGTAATAGATATTAATAAATTAAAAAATAATATGAGAGATTTTAAAAAAGGAGATAAAGTAAAGTGCAAAAAAGACAACTACGAATTCTCCATCGATGAAATTTGTACAGTCACGGGGTTAGACGATGACGGTTACCCTACTTTCGAGAATGAGAGTGGGAGAACAAATTCTTTCTATCAGTCACAAGCTAAAGAGGACTTCGAGCTAGTAGATAAAACTATAACAAGCAAATTTAAAGTTGGGGACAAGGTACCCTTCGAACCTAATAAAAACTCTAAGGAATTAGGGATAGACACATCAAGGAAGTTCGTTGCGGTGGGTGACCATTATACCTTAAAAAAGGGTACAATAATCCACTTAAAAAGAGACGATAACAGCCGTTGTCCATTCTTTTGGAACGAAGACGAAAGTAATTATAGTGCTGCATATTGGAAATACCTCGCTTATGCGAACGACACTGGATACGATGAGGGTACTGGATACGATGAGAGACAATTACCAAAACTTATTAATAAACATAACATAATCGAAAAAACTATGAGTACAATCAAAAGAGTCCCCAATACCCTCAAGAGGGTGTTGGATCCTGAGCTAAAGGCTCAGTACAAAGCTGGTTTTATTAATGGTGACTTAGAGCTTACTGACCGGGGACTAAAGCACCTTAATGAAATAGCAGCTCTTCATTTTAGGAAAACACTTGCTGAAGACGCAGTAGAGTGGATTAAGGATCACGAAGATAAAGACTAGACTAGAGGGGTTTTACCCCTTTAGCTTATTCTTAATCTAACTGAATAAACAATATATGAAAAACGAAATCTTAAATTATTGTAGTGATAAGGGCGTAACGATCGACCAATTAGCTACTATCACTAATGTATCTGTACCACAGCTTTATCTTATCAATAGCAATCCATTATATAATGTAACGATTGCTACGATAAATAAGATCTTTGTTGGTACTAAAAAGAAGTTCAAGACCGGCTTATCAGCTAATCAATATCTTGAGCATGAGTGTTTCAACTAAATAGGCTGATTGTTCTTAATTAAAGGCTGGCGACAGCGTTCCGCCTACGGCAAAAATCAGTATGAGTTGGTTTAGTACCCGACAATAGGACTTGAGTACCATAAAAGAAATCGCTAGGTTGAATAATAGCTTACTAGGCTATTAGTCAGCCTTTAATTAAGAATTCTCAGTATCTAGTTAATAATTAAATAGTAAAAATTCTATGGCAAAAGAAAAAGATGATTTCTTTTCCGATGAAAACATTGCACAGTCAAATTGGTTTTCATTCGAGAAGATTGGTGACTCAATCAAGGGAACTTTGATTGCAACCAGACACCAGCTCGGTAA
>Ga0075122_10002754_pt1 | contig 11433 bp, 31 predicted proteins | sample AntAceMetag02UKB_FD_69790 | JGI IMG/M metagenome (GOLD analysis project Ga0075122, IMG submission 69790) | Saline lake microbial communities from Ace Lake, Antarctica - Antarctic Ace Lake Metagenome 02UKB | ecosystem: Environmental > Aquatic > Non-marine Saline and Alkaline > Saline | place... | reverse complement strand
ACTTGACAAGTATAACTACATGCAAACTTACCTTTAAGTTCGCCTTCAAATACCTTACTAAATCCTAGTATATTATAACTCCAGTTACCTTGACCAATGACTTTGTTAAGTCTATTGACTACATACCATCCTTCTAGGTATGATAAGGTCTTACCGCCAAATCCTGCTGCTCTCTCAGCTACATCACCTCTAGGTATTGGTCTATCCAACTCTTTAATTACATCTTTTTTATCACTCATCTGAATCTCCTTTATGACATACATCAAAGTATGGGCAAACGATCTTACCTTTAATACAACTGTTATAGTTTTTCTTATACGTCTGTACGTTTTTGATATCTGTAATCCATTGCTCCATGTTCTTTATAATACCAGCTCTCAACTCATCTGTCAACTTTAAAATTAAAGGATTTTGTATAGACATGTTGTATTTGACTAGAACAATATAAACTAACTGCTCTGCTTTATATACATCTTGCATCAAGTGATCGTAACATGTAAGCTGCTCCGCTGTCAACACCTTACGTTTATCATAAGCATAACCAGATGTTTTAAAATCTATTACGCTTGGCACCCCTTCGTATTCGCCTACTACGTCGGGAGTGCCTTCAAATGAGTGCTCGCCTATCTTACCCTTCGTTCTAACTTCTAAAAACTTTGGAGTAATCTTCTTTAGATACCTATTATTAAACTTTCTTAGTAGTGTCGCACCACATCTCTTTAAGTACTTCCAATCAAATCTACCATAGACTACATCGTTAGCTTCCTCAAGAGGATTCCAATAGATATCAAATGTATCTAAATAGTTTTCGCCTTCAAACATAGCTTCGATACTAGCGTGTATAGCTGAACCGAATAGTAAATCTGCTGATCTTGCTCCAGGATATGGTGTGTCATGTAGATATCTTAACTCATATTTCTTAGGACAATCTGTATAAGATGCTACCTTTGAGTACCAAAAGCCATTCTTTTGTTTCCACTTACTCACCATCCACCAACTTCTTTAACTCTTCAATATCTCTTAACGCTTGCTGAGCTGCTGCACCTGACTTACCTCGTGCAAAGTCTTTAGCTGCTCTGGCTCCCATCAACGCTAGTCCAGGTAGTACATACTTTATAATGTTATCGTTTAATATCTTTAATTGTTGTAATATATCACCGTTGAATACATTGTTTAGCACCTGGTCTGTGGATTTACACTTACCATCGCATTTGTTTTCACTCATATTTTTATTCTCCAAAATCGACCAAAGATTTTTCTCTATTTTTCGGTTTTAGTTTTCTTACTATCCTTCTGAATCTGGTTGAGAAACTTCTTAGGTAAGATCGTTGTGTTCCAACAACTGCCCACTTTGTCCAACTCTTTTAATTTCTCTTCAAATCGATCCCAGTTCTCATCATATGCTAGAACTATATTAACCTTACCACCGCGTTTTAAAAACTCTTCTGTAGTCTCAGTTTTATATTCTCTAGTGTTAGGCTTACCGCTTGCCTTTATTGACTTTTTAGATAGCTTCTTAAACCAATTACTTCCGTCTCTCATAATTCTTGCCTCCAGCTCTTTACATAGTATAACAAATTGATCCAAATGTCAACCCCTGATTTCACAAATCGCTGGCAAAAAGAGCAATCTCCAAATCCGTTTACTTTACTAAGGGTTACAGGAAAAGTAATTTTTCCCTTGACAACATAAAAATACTTTGTTAAAATAGAACAAGTAGATTCAGTTAGTTGAGTAACACTTATAAGAGTAAGTTATTGTGTTGCGAAACTGTGTAATTTGACTAACGCGGTAATCATTCAGCTTTACTCTAGTTCGAGACTATACGAAGCTAATAAGAACGACTGAGTCAAACTAGATAGCGTTACTCCTAATTAGTGTACAACATTACACTTGACATTCAACTCACATTCCTGTATAGTATATAGTATGAGAGAACTAATCAAATTATTATTGGTGGTGGGCATTGTGTTAGGTATCTTTTTATTCAGAGATACTACCAATGATCGAGATATTGTATTGAAATTATACAACAATACCTTTAAGTTAATAAACTCTAATGGTCAGAGTGGTGGCACTGGATTCTTTGTGAAGACTAAGTTTGGTATATATGCTTTAACTAATGAGCATGTATGTGGAGATGATTTTGTAATGCGAGGAGTCGGTAACGGCTTTGAGGATAATTTCATGGTAGTTAGAGCTGATTACAAGTCAGATTTATGCCTACTAACTAACCCAAAGTTTTTACACAGTACCAGCTATGGCATAGAACTTGCAGATATGGTAAAAGAGATGGAGAGAATAACATCATTAGGATTTTCATATTTGAGAGCGCCTAATCCAAGACATGGCTATATAGCGGGTACAGGAGAAGAGACTGCGGGCTATGCTCCATTTGATGGAAGGTGTAAAGATCTAGAAGCACCAAAGATAGTAGAAGGAATGTTTGGACCAATGGTTGTATGTACTACAACCTATGATGTATTTTATACCACTATAGAAGCGCATCCGGGTAACTCAGGTTCACCAGTAGTAAATGATAGAGGTGAGCTAGTAGCTGTAGTTAATATGTTAGATACTAATACTAACTATGCTTTGTTAGTACCTCTACTTAAAGTTAAACTATTTTTAGAAGGGATGTAATATGGCTAAACGTAAGAAGACACCAGCTATGATAGCAGCTAATGAAAGACGTATGACTATACCACCAGAGATTCAAGGCGTGTTAGCTGTACAAGTAGCTGAGTTAATACTAGCTGGTAAAACTATTTTAGGTATAGGTAAAGAATTAAACTTAGATCGTAAGCAAGTTCGTAAGATGATCAATCATCCTAAAGCAGATGAATTTTTCAAGGAGGTAGAATCTACGGCCAAAAAGTCAGCGATAGCTCATATTCGTAGAGCTACCTCCGATATGTCCATTAAGATAATGGAAACTCTTAATAACTTATTAGAGAAGGATTCACCTGAAGGATTAAAGATTGCACTTAAAGTAATAGGCGCTCTTGATCCAGAAGAAGGTGGTAATAACAATCAGGCTATCAATGTGATCATGCCAGGTAAACGAGAGAAAGTTATAGAAGTAAAGGATAAGAAATGAAACTACTCAACTGGATTTGGTTTACCATCTATGATTTATATAAAATAGTAAAGCTTGCTATTAAGTTTGTATTTACTAAGAGTAAGCCTGTACACACTAGATCGACACCTACTAAATCAGATCTAGTACAGCTTCGTATTGATGAGTTAGATAGAAGTGTAGAGAAGGGATTCAGGGATAGTATAGCGCAGCAATCTTTTATGGTTACTAACAGAACACTTAATGAAGTAAAAATAGTTGAACCTATAGATATTAAAACTAGAAAACCACCAGGAGCAAAGCGATGAAACTAAGTGAAAACTTTTCATTACATGAGTTTAAAGTATCAGCAGACTATCCAGAGTTGGTTCATGCTATAGAGTTCTCACCTCTAGATATAGTAAAGATACAGTATTTAGTTCATGTATTCTTTCAACCGTTAAGAACAGGCTTGAAAAATCCTCTGAAAATTTTATCAGGAAAACGGAGTCGTGGATTAAACACAGCTATAGGCGGTAGTGTAAGATCTGATCATATGTTTACTAAAGGTAGTGCCGCTGCAGACTTTACTTGTAAGGGCATAGAGAGTGTATTTAATCTGTTAAAGCAAGCAGAGAATGATTATGTATATGGACAGTTAATATATTATCCTAAGAAGAAGTTTATTCACATCAGTGTACCAACAGTTAAACACGTTGGAGAACATTTTGTGATTGATAAATGATATACGACTTTGTTATGTACAAAAGATTAAAAGCTGAGTTACGTCTTATTAATTGTAATGTAAGAGACATTGTGTGTATAGAGGTTAATGAAAAGATTTATGCAAAACCAGTTAAAGACCACAGGTACAGGTATAAAAGTATACCTTTAGTATTCACCTATAGATTATTTAGCTGGAAACACTTTGATGTTATAAGGAGATAATATGTTAGCTTGGTTTTTAATCGGTGTGTTAATAGGTGTAGTAATTATTATAGTGGAGATGTAAATGAATATAAGAATGTTAAAGGCAGAGGGTATAATCGTATTAATCTCTAGGAATGAAGATGGATCAGAGGTAGATAGTAGAGAATTTGTAGATCAACTAAGAGAATATTTAGATAAACTAGATGAGGTGATAAATGATAGGAAAAAAGTACGACGAAGGAAAGTTAAGGATGGATCTGATACCAGCGGAGGTGTTGGAGGAGCTAGGTAAAGTACTTACTATGGGAGCTGTGAAGTATGGCGATAATAATTGGCAAGATGTACACATAGACAGATACATATCAGCTTTATTGAGGCACTACATTGCTTGGAGAAAAGGCGAAGTCTGCGATAATGAATCTGGATTACCGCATACATCTCATATGCTAGCTAACATAGCTTTTATAGTTTATAAAGAATCAACGCGTGAGTTAGACGAATTTGAGGGACTATCAGATATAGTCACCGAAAGACTTAGCGTAGAAATAGAGGAGTGGAAATCAACAGACGTAAAGGACAACGAAGAGAAAGGCTCTACTACAATATACTTTGGAAATGGATCAACTATAAAATTTGGTGATGAAGATCAGGAAGAAATCCTTAGCGAAGAAGAGTTTTGGAAGCGGGTGAAACGTGGCGACTAATTTTGGTAGTTTAGTGGATCAATTCTTTGATCATGATATATACTTCCGCAATAAAACATTAATGATATCTGGTGATGTAGATGAAAAATTATCTAAGAAAGTAATTAAAGGTTTACATGTATTAGATTCTATTAAACCAGATGAGTCTATCATCATTATACTGAACTCACCAGGTGGTGATGTTGATCATGGATTAGCTATCTATGATGCCATTCGTTCTTGTAGAAGTCACGTTGAAATAAGAGTATACGGTGTAGCTATGAGTATGGGTAGTGTTATCCTACAAGCAGGTGACTCTAGAATTATTTCCCCACATTCCAGATTAATGATTCATTACGGCTCTGTTAGTTTAGATCATACTACAGTAGATGCTATTAGATTTATGGAAGAGATGAAAGACTTAGATATATTAATAGAGAATATATACTTAAGAAGAATCAAAGAGAAACATCCTAGATTCAGTAGGAATAAATTAAAAGAATTATTAAAACATGATTGTTATCTATCAGCTAAAGAAGCTGTTGATCAGGGATTAGCTGATAAAGCTTTGATACTTTAGTTTATACTTCATACAGTCTCTCTTTATAGCAATTTTTACAAAGGGATACAGTAACATCATTATCGTATACCTCCCAAGCATAAGGACACCTAGTCTCTTTTACATCATCACTCACTACACCACAGTCTTCACATTCCATATCATTTTCCTCCACATGTACAACCATTAAGAAGAAGATCTCTTAAATCACAGGTGCAGAATCCATCTTTGTCTTTAGCCTCTTGTTCATAGGTTGTAGGCCATCTTGCACTAATCGACAGTATATCTTGTATTTCACATAAGTCTTTTTCAGGTAACCAATACCTACCTATAGTGGAACCATTCTCTTTCCACTCAACTCTATAGGGAATTGAACTTGTTACATCAGTGTCTACTTTATCTACTACGCCCACTTCTCTAGGTATGTTTTCATAATTACCTACATACACAACTCTATCACCTATTTTGAATATCATCTTAGTATTTCCTTCCAATCCTTTAACACATTAGATAGTCTAAAGTTTTTATTCAATTTAACGGTAGGTCTCTCCTTATTATACCAGTAGTCAAATGTATTAAACATCATCTTATCATCCCTTACGTCTATTAACTGTTGAGGTGAATCAGATAATATCTCAATAGCTCCTCCATGAGCATGTGTCAATACGGGAGTGCCAACTGCATTGGCTTCAGCAAAAACTATTCCAAAAGTTTCTCTTGTAAAATAGTCAGGGTTAGGAAAGAATAAGCAGAATGCGCTTCTTAATTCTTTAATTACATCTGAATGTTTCAACTCACCTAATACTTTTATATCTTCACTCTCAGTTACAGTGCCTTGTAGGTAACCAGGGTTAGCGATGTGTAGTTTTAGATCAGGGAATTTATTCTTCAAGTTTTTAAACTTAGACATTACCATATCCAATCCTTTATGTGGAGAGGATAGAAACAATAGTTTATTCTTATCATACTTAGTTTTATTAGGTACGATCTTATCATCAATTGGATTATATATATAAGACATCTTAATGTCTGGGTATTTCTTTCTAGCTGTTAGTACTTCCTTTATATGGGTATTATGAAAACTAGATACAGTTACTATTAAGGCTTTAGTTTCTTCTAATATAGGTAGAGCATCAGCTAATGGTGAGGATATTCCCATCGTTCCTTCTAAATCATGTAACCATAGTAGCAACTTAGTATCCTTAAACATTTCTCTTAAGAATGGTAATGCCATCGCTGATCTTAAATTGATAACAGCGTGGGGGTTCTTAATAGTTTCAATTTTATCTAGTGTTACATACTTAACACCCGCTTTAGATTTATAATCTTTAACTCTTTCCTTTTGACAAACTGTTACATCAAATGTATCAGCTAATCCTTCAGCTATTCTAATTAGAGTAGCCTCAGTACCACCGCAGCCGGTAGTTTTGAGCGTTTTATCATCATAAGCATAGGGTGCTGTCATATCAAAGAATATTAATTTTTTCATCTGAAGTTACTCCATTTAAAAGCAGGTTGTTGGTTCTTCTCGATTACTACTCTAGTTTGACATTTAATGTTATCATCCTTACACAGTACAATTCCTATATGCTTAGGACAACTCTTTTCTTTAACCCAAGCATTGATACCTTCCGATGATGATATCTTATATATGGTACAGTTCTTAACTGCTGGCCCACAACCACTAAATAATATAAGACATGTGATTACTATTCCTAGAGTAATAAGTGGGTTTGTTATAAGCCACTGAATAGTGCCAAATATAATTATAACTACTCCCGTAAAGGTTAGTAATAGTAGAGGTATACCTACGAATATCCATAGTATTGTTTCTAACATTTTTGTTCTCCTTCTATTTCGTCAAGTTCTTCCTGTAATTGATCTTTATGAAAGCTAATTAACTCTTCAATCTCTGCATCAGTTAAATCAGCTCCACTATCATCACAGATTGTTACATCTATATTCCCATCGATATCCCTCTCCGGTATTAATTCAATCTCTCTTCCGTTTCCATCTTCGATTTTCATATTACTTCTCCTTCTTAATTACAGAGTGTATCATCATATATACCATTGTCAAGGACAAAGTGAATATAGTTATTGATACTAACATGCCAACACCTAAAACAAACATTGATATTATATATCCCCAAGTCATGCTGCCTCCTCTAGTATAATAGTATCTGATTCATCGTCAACTGGTTGTTTTCTTAGAAGTTTTCCATTTATAAAGATTGCTAACACTATAGATCTAGTAGGTTTATCTATTAGTATTTCATAACCTTCGCCCGTTAACTCATTTATAGTCCCTATTTTCTGCATAATGCCATCCCCCTATCAATTTCATCTGTTAAATATGTAGCTATTTCCCTATAGTTTATATTACATTTCTTTACTTCACTCCCAATATTATTTGAGGCGTTAGATAGTAGAGCTTTAAGTGCTTCTACTAGATGTACTCCTATAACAAACTCATGACCTCCATTCATTTTCTTTCTAACTTTTTTATAGTATTTACATGTTAACTTAATAAAGAACTTATACATCTCTGGGTCTGTATCTATAAACTTATAAGCTAAATAAGTATCTCTATTGTGAAATTGTTCTTCTTTATACATTGTTCACCTCGTTGGTGACACCATTCATTACAATTAAGATATCTTCTAATGCAGACAGTGTTCTATCTGTTTTTCTAAAGTCTTCATTATTAGTTTTATAATCACTAAGCAATTCTTCATGTAGATTAATAAGTTCATCATACATACCACTAGTAATAGTTTCATATTTATATAGTAGTTCTTTTATCTTATTATGAGTCATATACTATAACCCTTTCTTACACATCTTAATAAATCTTCTGTATTCTTTAATTTCATCCTTAGAGTAACCGTTTTCTCCACCTAATTTCTTATATATTTTAATCCACTCGTCAACACTATAATACTCACATCCAATTAGAATATGCGTACCCTGAAATACAGCTAGATGCTGATTATACATAAAGGTCATTGTGCCTTTACATCCACTTAGATCCGCTCCACCTAGATCCGCTTCACTTAGATTCGCTCTATTTAGACCCGCTCCATTTAGATACGCTCTACCTAGATACGCTCTACTTAGATTCGCTCTACTTAGATTCGCTCCACCTAGATCCGCTTCACTTAGATACGCTCCACTTAGATCCGCTCTACTTAGATTCGCTCCACTTAGATTCGCTTCATTTAGATACGCTCTACTTAGATTCGCTCCATTTAGATTCGCTCCATTTAGATTCGCTCCATTTAGATTCGCTCCACTTAGATCCGCTCTAGTACCATTCAGACCATCTATGAGCCATAGTTTATGTTGCTCTAGTATTTCTCTAAGCTTTTTATGTGTCATTTTATTTCTCCTTCTTAAATATAATCGTAACACCTGGACAGTAACTAGGCAAGCCTTTACTTACAATAAACTCAGCTTCTTTTACATCCATACCAGATGTAACTAACTCAATGATCAACGGTTTCAATACAACACTAGCAACTGGATCTGATCCTAGATGATCAATAGCTTCAAAGCCATATTCTAATGCTATAATACAATGATTTTCTAAATCAAAGTGCCTTATATGTTCAACTGAATGCGCTTCATTAGGATTATACTTACATAGTTTGAATTGGCTTACATAATTATCTATATGCATAAAGTTTGGAGTAGTTACTATGAATATACCTCCAGGCTTGATTAATCTCTGTGCTTCCTTATATATAAGCTCAGGTTTGAATAGATGTTCCATCACCTCGGTACATACTGCCCCGTCAAACGCTTTGTTTTTAAAAGGATAGGGTAGTACACTAAGATCGTGTTTAATGCCGTTAGGAGCCAAGTCTACGTTGATGTCGATGCCTTTCCAATGGTATACTGGCAGTAACTTAGATAAATACATATCACCGCATCCTATATCTAATAGGTTAGACTTGGGAGCTATGTACTTCTTGATTAAATACTCTAGGTTGTTAATCCTTGAGCGGTCTTTAATCATAGTCATGGAGTAGTTACCTTTGTAATCTGTGTAATATTTATTATTCATTTATCAACTCCAGTATTAGCTTATCTATTATATCCCTAGTTTCTTTATAAGTTTCATCGTATGATATACAAGTTATTTCTCCACCATCTTGATCCGTTACACAGACAGCTAGATTATCTTTTAACTCCTCGATAGTATCACCGGAAGCATCACATAATTCAACTCCACACCATAGAAATTGATTATAGTCTTCATAATTCTCATGAAGAAACTGGTCTTCTATATTATATTTATGTTTATTATTCATAACATTGTTATCCTTCAATTGTTAAGGTTATTCAGCTAATACAAGGTCTGATTCATGCCATGAACATCTCTCTACTTCACCCTTAGATGTTATATTCACAGTAAATACATAAAGAGTATCCTTATTAACATAATCCCAATTTAGATTCCTACAAGATTGCTTATTATAAAAATCTTCAACTGAAATTACTATAGACTTCAACAAGCCCATCCTATCAACAACAACATCACCAGGTTTAAACTTTTTACTAAACATGTTAAAACTCCGAGCTGTCAAAGAATCCAAGGTCTTGAACTATTTGATTTACATAGTCAACGCTATGTACAGTGGGTTGATTAGCTTTAATAGCCTTATCTAATATTGATATTGTAATATCTTCGCCGTCATGATCCACGACTCTAAATGCAATACCTTGATGCATCATAGTGTGTACATCTTTAAGAGTAATGCGTTTCTTTAGTTCCCTATCATATAGTTCTCTGCTCTTTTGCTTTTTAATCGTTTTCATTGTTATTCTCCTATTCAAGTACTTTTTTATCTACTGATAATATATCATGGAAGTAGTCTGAACCATTAGTAATATCTACATATGCTTTTTCTAGTTCCTTAAGAGTATGAAAATAGTAACGTTCTGCCATTCCATTGATATACTTTATTTCAAGTCTATATCTAGTACTCATCGTTTCCTCGCTCTCTTTTTATACTCACTTAAACTTACAATATTAGTAAGCTTAGGATTGTACCTATATAATTCATTTACATCGTCTCTAACTCGTTGTAATTCAAGCTTTATTCCCTTGAATATACTATTATACAATGTATCTTTAGCATTGTTCTCAAGCTTATCAAGCCTTGTTATTAACATAGTCATTTCTGACTGTAGTTGTGGTATTGTCATTTCTTACCTTCCTTACATAGTTTAATAATGTTATTTAAATGTAAATTCAATCGTTCGGAGCATGTTACATAAAGTGAGTCCATCTCATGTAATATTGCATTCTGCGTTTTATCGTCCAATTCATAAAACTCTGCATATGCTCTCTCGGTCTCACCTAATAATTTTAAGAACTCAGTTAATTCATCTGATTTATATTTACTCATCTTCGTAACCATCCCATTCTTTAAAATCATTTAGTGTATCTTCGTTATCAGCTTTTATACTATCTATCTGTCGCTGATGGTTCTCACCGATACATGTTAAAATAAATAAACCTATTATAATGAACCACCACATTATTTCACCACCTTGATTATAATATCTTTAATTGTAACTAACAATGCGGAGCCTAATAGACAGACTATGCTTGTAATTGTACATATGATTACTATTGATTGAATGTATTCCATTATTGCACTAATTTCAGTGGTGGATACTTAATATCAGGAGCAGTAGTATTATAGACTTGGATGCCATTGATCTTCATGAATGTATTTAGATTCTTGGAGTGAGTTAGTATATATAAATTAGCTTTTCGTAGTTTCCAAGCACTGTTATAGTATAGTATCGTAGTCTTGCCGTTGGTTTGTTGTATATGTAGTTGGTAGTTAGTCATGATTTCACCTTTAATTCTTTAATTAGGTTATCAATGATATCTCTCGTTTCCCTATAAGCATCTTCATAACCAAAGCTATTGCGTTCCCCACCGTCTTGATCCATTATAGATACCATTAGATTCTCTTTAAGTTCGTCAATTGTATCGCCAACAGCATCAAATAATACGACACCTAACCACTGTGGACTATCCTCAATCTCATGCAATAATTGATCATATATTATATATTTACTCATTTCAATAACCCGTCCTTTCCCTCTTTTGGAGCATCAATGCCTAATAGTCTCAATACTAGGCTATAATCAAAGAATGAGAACTCGCGATTCTTAAACTCA
>Ga0075122_10002752_pt1 | contig 11434 bp, 15 predicted proteins | sample AntAceMetag02UKB_FD_69790 | JGI IMG/M metagenome (GOLD analysis project Ga0075122, IMG submission 69790) | Saline lake microbial communities from Ace Lake, Antarctica - Antarctic Ace Lake Metagenome 02UKB | ecosystem: Environmental > Aquatic > Non-marine Saline and Alkaline > Saline | place... | reverse complement strand
CTCCTAGACTTGTATCTCTCTCGATACTCATGAATTTTCGGCTTTGCTCTCTCTATACCCCCTAAATAGCTATTTCCTTTAGTGACGGGCTTTTTCCGACGTCCTGTATTGCTTTCTAAGCGCCCTTTATCGTCCAAGTAGTCCTTGAGTATGTCTTCTCCGACTACTTCCATTTCAAGTAAGCAGTTCCGGGTGCTTGGCCGCAATATGAAGACCCAACCCCCGTATATTTTTGCTCTCCTTACCACACGTCTTACATCTAAACGGGTCCCCCTCTTTTCTAGGCTCTTGTCTCTTCTCTTTCGTGGCTTCCTCATCGACCTGTGGCGCCTTCACCTCTTCTAAAAAGTCATATATAGACTTCAGATAGTCCGCAACATACTTCGGAAAGATTTTTGTTTCCCCCGCAAGAAGACTCCACTCATGAGTGTCCCCTGTGGTCATGGGATGCTGGGTATCCGGATCAATCCGGGCATTTCCTTCATCATCGAGGATAGCCTCAGCGATTGGGTAATCAACTATATCCGCTTTCGCGGCTGTATTGTGCAAAGCAATTTCTTTCATCATACTTCTACCTCCATCTGACGCTTGCTCTCATGAACCCGAGTGAGAAGCTCCCGCCTATTAGCAACTAAATCTTTTGGGTTCACCAATAGAGTATTGGCCCAATAGTTATTAATCAATTTTGGTAATTCTGGAAATTTTTCTAGATCAAAATAAAATAGGACCTTGCTCGGGTCCATGGGATTGATCCCCGCAACGTCCTTACCCAATGTAAGAAGAGTTGCAGCTATATTAATATCCGTAGTTTGATAGAAAACCTTCTCCATCTCAATTTATTTCACACGCCACTAAAATGACATGTTTAATTGTACGAAAACATTGTACTACTTAATTAACATGACGTAAACATCTGCTGTTCCGCCTGTCAATCCAGTGGAAATTCTAGCCCTTACATAAGGAAAGGACTCAGCAAGATTGTCATGCCCCTCCTTAAATGCCGTCAATGCGGCATTGGTTGTTATAGCACCAAGAGAAACCCATGTCCCGGAGTAATCCGAAGAAACAGCCCCCTCTAGAGTAACTACCCCAGCGCTCACTCCTGCACCTGTTTCCACTACCAAGTTAATGCCTCGTATCTCACGTGAATCTATAGATGTACCCGTAGCGGCGGTCTGACCGTCATTAAAAACCTTGATTATGTCAAACCGCCTACTGCTGTCGTACACTTTTGAGCTAACACTCACTAATGCCATGTTGTTTAACCACCCGCTGTGGTCGTTGAGCTACTGGTTGACGTAGAAGTCGAAGTCGACGAAGAAGTCGAGGTCGAAGTCGACGTAGAACTGGAACTCGACGTAGAACTGGAACTCGATGTGGTTGTTGAGGTGGCATACTGAACCTTCGCTCTCTTCCAAACAGCAGTCGTACCAGAAGTAGCTGTTTGAATATAGAGATACGCTTCGCCGGTATGATAAAAGGTTTCTCCACCTATCCATTCAACACTATCAACATCCCCGCCGTAATAAACAGCCGGTGATGTAGGAATGGAGGTCCCGGACGCAACCCTCCCCATCTGAGCGTCTATTTTGTCAAATTTCGTAACACTCATAATTAATTACTTTCTTCCTGTAAGGGGCCCACGGGCTCGGCCCGATTACCAAGCCCCTCGATCAGGAACTACCCTACTATTTTAATTTAGTCTGTGTATGCGGCGCCATCTCCGGCTGAACCCCATACTCCTCTCCAATCACTCCAACCGACGGAGAATCTCACCCTAACTTTATAGAGTGCGGCGTCCGAATCAAAAGCGTAGTCGCTCTTGAATTCAGGACGAACTCTCCAGAACCAGTTTAGAAGATGATTGGATTTGTCTAGCAAGAACCAAGCCGTAGTAGAGGTAATGTATCTCCAAGGAATTATCTTGAAAACACCCTCGTATACGTTGACATCGTTGTTAGCCGTACCACTCCTCAAGGTTGAGTCCGTCAGAATCTGAGCGGTCTTCCTTAAATCAATGGGTAGAACTAACGAATCTGCCATAAAGTTGACGATTTCCCCCTTATCATTTAGTGCCTTTTCAAGCGCTAAACGTCCTGTTTCCAGACTGGGCTCGGTCAAAGTAACCCCCGCTGCGGAAGCGTTTGACTGAGCAGTCCCACCATCTGCTCTACTGTGAGATGTGGAACACAAAGGTTTGGCGTCGCCATAAGAGGTATAGGAAGTATCAAAGGCGTTGTTTAGAATGTTCGCAGAATAAAACTCAGTTGTATAAACAACCGATTTTGCAAGAGCCTTTGGCATCTTTGCAATAACATTGTGCTGATCATCCTCCACTAACTCCTGAGATACCTTGAACCCCTTACCGTATTTCAAGTGAGTATAAGTTGTACGGAACATCTTGAGTGGGTCTTCGTAGTCCAACGCCCCAAGTTCATCCGTTTGCTGCAACTTTCCGAATCCAGTAGTAGCCGAGTCTGTCTCGAGATCCCTACCGGAAGTATTCACATTGAAAACCTCTGTCATGACCTGTGGTTCTTGATCGTAACGATCAAAGAATATAGTCCTCAAAGAAGGGTCTAACTCATCTTTGAAGTTTGGTCTGATTGCTGGCATGTTAATACCTTCTTAAATAAATAACTGTCTAACCGAACACTACGCGGCTCTGTATGCAGCCACGGTCCCGTAATGTGTTTCCACAACGCGGAACAATCCCTTTGAGGCGTCGCTATCCCCATCAGGATCAAATTCTACCAACTGTACCTGCTTTTGTGTGTCAGCCGCGGAACTTGCTTGAACCTGATCTGACGTAATCAAATCAAAGTTCTGAAGAACCTCGATCTCTGCAATATCGCCATCGGCGTCATTGTAGAAAAGGTAGTGTGGTAAAGCGGGGATGTAAGCAAGTTTGTATTGCAAGGTAGCGTCAGTCTGGTTACTAGCACCCATAGAATAAGTATCAAGTGTCCCTGAATCCGGACTCAATGGTGCCCCATTCTGATCAACTACACCGGCCAATACTCCCGAAATATCTTCGTCGGCATCTACGATGTCTCCGAAGCCAGAAGTATTAATACGAACCATATCGCCTACGGTGAACGTAATGGAGTTCTTAGCGATAACCTGCCTAAGAGTAGGTGTATCACTAGATCCATCGATGTTTTTTCGATATGCAAATCCTGCCATAGTTTACCTTCATAAATTAAATAACCACGTATCCAGTACGCGCGCTTGTACTTAATTCTAGTATAAGTACTGTGTCAACCTTTTTCAAGTCTGACGGGGATTATGAAGTTTTTCCGCTATCCCGCTGCTCTTTTTTCACCTCGGCAACACTTATTCGAGTTTGCTCACTGTCTTTACCTTTATCAACCTCCTTGGCCCTCTCTGGAGACACATTAAGCTTTTTAGCCCACTCCATTTGACCAGGAGTGAGTTCATCCTCTTTTTCCGTCTCCAACCTACGCCCTTGCATATGAGGCATAATTCCTGACTGATTACTATATAACTCCGCCATTCCTTCCATTTTACCATCAGCCACCATCTTTTCCACGTTTATAGCCTTATGAGCATTATCCAACATCGCCGGTAACAAATCGACGGAGACATTGGCTACAGTTTGGCCAAAGGTATTCAAGTACTCCTCAATATTTCGGCGAACCTCCTTACGTTGCTCTTCGGGAAGATCCGTGATACCAGAGGCGTTCTCAAACTTCTGTATAGCCTCCCTCTTTTGGTTCCTTTTCAGCTCTCCGACATCCTTACCAAGTTCCTCAACCTTTGGATCTGCCTCTGGAGGACCATTTTTCTTCTTTGGATCCTCTTCCGATTGCTTACTAGGATCTTCTCCTTTGTCCACCACTCCTCCTCCGTATTGTTTTTCATAGGCTTCTTTGAGTTGGGTATGCAAAGCAGGGTTAGCCTCGATAAGTTTTGCAACGGCATCTGCGTCTTGGACATACTGTGCCTGTTTCTGCAACTGCCCCCCCTGCTCAGTAATTTTAGTCTGAGCATCAGTCAACTGCTTTTTTAAATTAACTACTTCGGAATCGTCGGGTTTTATAGACGTGACGGAGTCTGGATTCTCTAAATCTGCCATAATTTCCTTTCACGGACACGGGCATCGTGCTCCCCGTAAATATATACTTAGCGAACTATACCACTTCTCTCTCTTATTGCTCTCCCGGAATAGGATACCCTATTCTATTATAGATAGCAGTGGCATATGGTATTCCAGCCTCAATATTATTAGGACCCGCGTTATAAGCAGCCAGCGCCAGAAAAGGATCCCCAAACTGCTCCAAATAGCCCCTATAAATCTCGGTCACGTGGGGAATAACCTCTTCTCTAGGCGCATTTAACAGATAGTTCTCATAAGACTGAGGAGAATCAAATCCAAACGTAGGATAATGCCACTTTGGAATTATTTGACCAAAGGAAACTTCCCCCTCCGGGCCAATGGCTTCCCAAGGCTGATATCCCGTACCCCCAGTCTCGGCGGATAAAATACCAATAATCATTTGTGGGTCTACTCCGGCAGCTTCCGCAGAGCTGGACACTGTGGGTAAAAGCTCCTGTGGAAAGGGAGCTTTGTCTGCAAACTCTGTAACCAAAGACCCAGCAACAGGAGCGGGTGCAGGTGCTTGATACCCTGCTACCGCCTCGGCCCTAGCCATCCTCGGTACCCCGATACCCCCACCCATGTCTCCAAAATCACGTTGGAACTGCTCCCTATTTGCTGCAAGCTTTTCCGGAGATGCGCTCCCAGAAACTACTTTAGGACGAAAAGCCCCACCAATAGAACTTATAAGATTGCGGACAGGGGAACGGGAGGGCTCCGGACCTGTGTACCCCGTCGCGGGATCTTGTGCCACCGGCCTTAGCTGTTCCTGTGCTACGGGCTTTAAAAACTTCTCCGGGGATGCTTTGGGTTTAAAAAGAGGATTAAATATGTCTGAAACGTATCCCGACCCGCCTTTACTTACCAAAGGGCTGGAAAAGCCGGAAATATACTCTCTTATACTATCTAAAAAATTAGGCATCAGATTCCCGTCTAACCGTCTTCTCAACAAAATTCTTCATGTCGGACTGTCCCTCACAACGAGCGGTGTAGCGCGTGTGCTTTGTCGTAAAACCCTCTTGGGTTTCATCTAAAAAGAAGGCTCTATCTCTCTGAAATCGTGCGTACTCCGCCATATATTCTTGTATGGCCGCCCAGAACGGTGTGTCCTTAATCTCTTTCAAGGCCTCCGAAGCCGCAACTGAGATCTTCATCGGTCTTACCTTTGATTTAAATACAGGATTTTTCATAAGTTAAGTGTCGCCCCTCTAGGGATGATTCCCTCCGGAATCTCCTCTTTACCCAATACCCTACCGGGACTCGCGGCCTTAGCCTGGCCCCCCATAATTCCCGCAACTTCTGATACTCCTTTTACACCCCCCTGATCCAACGGACCCTTCGGAACGCCCTGTTCCCTGATTTCCTGCGCTTTACTCTCCGATAGAATGTGTTTTGTGAATATTTCGGCTATTTGTTGATTAAACTTAGATTTAAACTCCTCAGAGCCCATAAAAGCCAAATGCAGCGCTGTGTGGTCTTTTGTGGCGTAAGGCGTGCCCCCAATCGCACTTCCGGCCAACATTTCGGCATTTTCGCGATTTGCAAGCTCTAACATCACCGATTCATCAATTACGCCCTCTTTTGCGACCCCACCCTCAACTCTCAACTTATCGGGGTCAAATTCGTTAACTTCCGACATAATATCGGCTGCTTTCTCTATAGAATAGTATCCACTCTGAATTGCCGCCGCAATTACCGGATGTTGGAAGAATTCAGCCGCCTTTTGCTGTCTAAGTGGCTTGGAAAGCGGCAGAGAGGGCTCCGCGGTCATTATTAGGTCAAATCTGCCATAATGGGGGGTCACTAGATCCGGAGTGACATCAAAAAAGTTCACACCCTTGCTTTCCTTCTCTACAAGCTCCCCGGTCTTGGCAATTTCAATAGCCACGTCTTGAGTAATAATCCTGCGGAACTTAGCAGACCGAACTTCCCCTAAAATATTCTCTATATTAGGAGCAGAGTAGTATTGAACAATATTTGGAACCCGTAATCTTAAAATGTCGGTCATTAACTCTCTAGAAACCCTCCAAATCTTCATCTGAAGCGATTTCATGGTCGTTTCTCTGAAAATAGCTGCTTCAGTGGCCGTATTTGAGGGTTGCGGGTTCATAATTCCAGTAACATTGCGCCCATCCTCCTTTAAAAGCTCCTCTTCACGATAAGCTGAGGGGTTAATGTCACTATATTCGAGCATTTTGACCGCATTAGGATCGTCCACAGGTATCATGTGGGTAGGATGGATGATATTTTCTTCATCCTCGATGATTTCTCTGGTAGAAACAAACGCAGTCTTGTGAATATCAAGGTGCTGACGGTCAATTCTCATCCTTCGCAGAGTGGTAAGCTCGTCTTGAATAGACTCCAGCAGCTCCGGTTCCCCTCTAGCCCAGAATCCATTAAGTCTGGTGACGTCTGAGCCCTCTGCAAAAGGCAGCAGCTTGTGATTATAGGGGTTAGGTCCATCTCTGATAACCACGTCGTTTGCCATAATGATTAGCTTATCTGGAACTCTGCCCCAAAAGAAGAGAACCTCAACCTCCTCCTGAGAAATACCTGTCGGAGGATTATAGTACCGATAGTAGTCAGCATTTGTCCCGGCCTTAACGTATTGAGTTGCCCCAAACTGATCCCAAAAAGACCCGGCAAACATCTGCATAAACATTTCGTAATCTAAAATATACCTTCTAATACAATCTCGAGCTTTGTATCTACCTCTATTTACAGTTTTAGCAACAGGGTCGATAAAGAAATCGAATAAATCCACCTTTTCACCATAGACGTCGTTAAATTCAAAGACCTCTTTCTTCTTGTATTCCTCTGTTCCCTTCGCCAAATCCATTTTTGAAAGAATCTTGACCTCTTTTTTATCCAGGAAGAAATCCTCTTGCCAAATAGTTTTACCCAAAACCAATATTTGTTTCAAAGAGTCGGCTAACTGAAGATCCCCATCTCCTCTCTCCCAAGTGTAATCCACAATATGATTCATCAAAGTAGCTTTCGCCTTGTCCTCCGGTCCCCGTGGAATAACTCTTGGGCGGATAGTTTGACCAATCATCTCCGCTAAAGCACGTTCTATTAAAGTTGTGGTGAAAGGGGGAACAATGGTTGATTGCCAATCGTCTCCTTTAGGATCCCTTCGCGACTCATACTGCTTTTCCCATCTGATCCAACTCTCCTCGAGACCCTCTCCATTAATATACCGACCGTTTCGCATAGTCGTGAACCTTGAATACACATTCTTCCTCGTCTCCTGCTGCGCATCGGCTGGTTTATAGATACCTTCTATGTCGGCTCCTGATTTGTCACGAAATTCTATTGCCATACCACTATCATTATAACTTATCTGACTAGGCGGGATACCCCCCATGTGACGACAAAGTTTTCCTCTCCTTAAACCTCTTAGAAGGAAAAGACACTTCTAAAATAGAAGCAAGAGCATCCGCTAAGTCGTCATTCTTGCCATGTGGAAACCTCTCCAACTCGTCCCGAAGGTATTTTTCCAACCTATGTACAGGGTGATCTACCGGATGTTTGGGATGCAGAACAATCCCCGCCTCATATCTCGGCTCCAGCCCCCTGATTCTATCTTCCTTGGACATCTCCGTATGCCTCAACTCTGTAATAGGAAACTTATGTCGTCTGCGCTTCATTTCCTCCTCTACATAAAACTGAATAATCCTCTGAAAAGCCACAGACTCAATCGCCACTGTAATCGGACGATGTTTAATATCCCATGCAAAGATCTGATCAATTAGACGTTTAGGATTGACCTTATCCCTCCACATATCTAATATATACCAAGTGTTTTCGTGATCCACTCCCACACAAACCATCGCCGAATAATCTGCTTCCCTTTTCTCCGACAATGCGGGATCTACCGCAATAAACTTGTTCAACTTGAGTCCCTTGATGTCATCCGGCTCATAATATTTAAAATTCTTGAATGTGGCGTCCTCTCGAGGAACAGGTTCTAATAAATATTGTGCAGAAAAGTGAGCGTTTCCTTGGGACCTTTTTAAACCTTCCATAACAGTCCACGTGAGCCTAGTAGGAAAAAGAAGTTCAGACTTTCCCCACTCCCCGCTCCAGTGATCCCTCCCATCATATTCTCCATAAGCAGGGAGACGCATAACCGCAAAATCTCCAATTATCCCCGTTTCCGAATCCCTAATCCAAGAGTAAAGATCCGCCTGATGCCAGGTGGTACCAACTACTATCACTCTCTTGTGTCCAGCAGGAGACGCATCAACTAGGTCCAAAACGTCTTTGTAGAAATTCTTAACCTCCTCAATCCTCCCCATAGTCCTAATATTATCTCTGTTAACAAGGTCGTCTAAAACAGCCCAATCGTAGTGAGTTCCGGTGTAGTTGGCCTTTACTCCGGTAACAGATACGGTAGGTTCTTTGGAATGATAGGATTGATCCGATTCGGTGGCAATGGAAATAGCATCCTCTTTCCAATTCAACGCCCCCTCTCTCAAGTTCCCATATAAATCTATAAACTCCGGATTCTGATCCAGATTCTTCTTAACCTGACCTAAAAAAGAAGTGGCCATTGGATAGGTAGAGTTGGCAATCAGTCCTCTGGTCCCGGTACTCTTGGCAATCTGCCAGAGAGAAAACCCAACTGTAATGATCGAGCTCTTGAAAGTTCCTCGGGGCAAGAGAAGGAGCACCATCCGCTTCTCAATATTATCCTGAACAAAATCGCATACCTTCTTGTGCAGAGGCTCGTAAAGATCCTTCCACCCAATAACATCCTTATTAAACTTATAAAGGCTCTTGGCGTAATTGTTGCGTTTGGCCTGACGGATAAGCTCCGCATTTTTAATTATCTGGGCGATCATTTCCTCCCGTGACATCTTCATGTCTTTTGACTGTCCACCGCCTCTAACCTCCCCTCAATCGCATCTATAGTATTCTCCACCTCAACCGCCATCAACTGAATATTGGAAACATCTATCTCCGTATTTAGAGAGATGCCCATGGCTCGGATGTAAACCTTCCCCTCTTTATCCTTTAAGACAAAAATAATTCCATCCCGGGTCTTAAAATTCTTCCCATAAATATCCAGAGAACCCTCTTTAGTAGGAATACAGTGGTATTCGTAACCTTTGGGAAAGCCCTTCTGCATCAGAGTCCACATGCCCCATTCTGCTAGATTAATCCTGTAAGAAGCGAACGACCCTTTCCGACCCAGATCAACATAGTTGGCCGCCTCATCCCTCAAATCTTTAGCTTTAGAAATCTTGGCTTTCTCCACCCCCTCAACGTAAGCCGTCGCCCGCTCATCGTCTTCCATCACCTCAACAAAATCCTCATCTTTCTTTTCCTGAATATCCTCCAAAAGCTTGGGGTTAAAATCCTTCCGTTCGAGGTCTTTTAGTTCCTCCGGGGTAAAATCTTCATTTTCATATTTAAATTTATCGTCCTTGAAAGCGGACCCCTTTTTAAAGTTCGTCGACATATGTCTTTTTAACCATAGAAGCCAGCCAAGTAGCAATCTTTCTCTGAGGAAGTCCTTTTACCTTCCTAAATCCTCCTCCCCCAATATCCCTCCTAATGTAGATCTCATAAGTGTCCCAATTCTCAACCATACTACCTAAAAACTCCCTTATGTGAATGACATCCGTCCTCTCCCTAGTACCCCTTCCCTTCCTATCAGCATATTGTCTCCAAGGATGATTAGGTTTAGGCACCTGGTATGTTCTGGGTCTAGAGTTCATTATCCTCCTCTTTTGCAAGATTATTGTATTTCTCAATGTATTCAATCTCAGGGGGATCCAACCAATCGTAAACGTCCCAAACCTCATTTTCAGAATCGCACCCCGGACAGTAAGTTACAAAAAAATCCTCCTCTAGTTTAAAAACCTGCTTGTAGTTTATGATTATCACTCCCTGACAGCTACGGCAGACTATCTCCATATCATGATTGTACTATCTCTGAGAGAAAATAAAAAGTAGGGGACCCCGAGAGGCCCCCCTAATCCTAACTTTCCTGCCCAAAAAACTAGAACTAGCTTTATTATATCATGCCTTATTTGTCTTTTTTCTGGGGAAAACATAAAATTAAGTCTAAATAATGTCCTATAGCGTGGAATTACGGATTTCTAGGATGTTGTGGTTGTAGGGTTAGGTGCGGTTTGGTCCCGGGGTAGATAAAAATTACCACCTAACCGATAGCAAGTTCGCCGGGGGAAAATATATCGCACACTTGGGGCTGACTTACAGGAATTTTTAAATAAGTTCGGGGGGTGCATAGCCCCCCTTTATCCCATAGTTATACTCAAGCGGTCAGTATTCACACGCTATGGGTTAACGTCTTGATTGTCATACTATCACCAAGGGGTACTATTGCTTGTAGGTATAGGAAAAGAGGGGTAGACGTCGTTAAACATATAATATACGACGTCTGCTATTTACTTTCAATCGCTTTTGTAAGCATTTCCATTTGTTCTTGCATCATTTGCATTAACTCGCTGTCCTCTTTTCCTTGGAATGACAAGGAAACATTCCTTTTATCAATACGTTTGGGCGCATAGCTTCCACGTACTTTAAAGAGCATATCTAAACCACGCAAGGCGTCACTGTTGCGACTGTCACGGCCAACGCCTGACGTTATGGCCTCTTCCAAAATTTCTGCCGTTTTGGTAGAAGTTAAACCCACTTTATCCAGTTCCTCGTTTAATGCCGTCACCACGCTCGGTTTTTTAAGGTTATCTACGGCAAGATTTCCCGCACCGGCTCTAGTTTTTGTATTATATCCAGCGTCAATTATCGCCTGTGTTGCATTGCCTGATCTTGCTAACGCCTTTGTAAATTTACGTTGTTTGATAGTTAATGTTTTAGTATGTGGAGATTTTGGCTTGTCTTTTGGCTTATCCTCTTTTGGCTTGTCTTTTGGGCGCGCCATGTCCGGATTATACCACTCTTGACAATTTCTAACCATTCTGTATACTTGGAACATATAGAATATATAGAGTCATGAAGAGTAGTGTCTCATGATAATTTTTCTATATACCGGACAGGCTCGCGGGACAGGCGCGAGCAACAAAAAGTAGTTAGTTTGAAAGGCAATTATGCAAGCTAAAAAACTATATTTTAAGCATATTTACTTAACAAGTGGATTTGCCTTCAGTCAAGAATTAATAGAAGGCAAACCGGCGCAACAGTACAAGAAAAGGCACGCCTGCCTACTTTCGGGTTATTGGTGTTGGCAAAACGCACAGGAGCATCCACAAGACATACTTATTTATATTAGAGGCAAACTATGCAAAAGGTAATTCAGAATATCAATGGAAAGGCAACAGTTAA
>Ga0075122_10002749_pt1 | contig 11442 bp, 9 predicted proteins | sample AntAceMetag02UKB_FD_69790 | JGI IMG/M metagenome (GOLD analysis project Ga0075122, IMG submission 69790) | Saline lake microbial communities from Ace Lake, Antarctica - Antarctic Ace Lake Metagenome 02UKB | ecosystem: Environmental > Aquatic > Non-marine Saline and Alkaline > Saline | place... | reverse complement strand
TGTATTTTTGGGGATCACGACAATACCTTCTTTTATATAATATCTATCTGACTCAAATGAATCAAGGTTTTTAACATTGGTTACTTTGACATTCTCTCCTATGCGGGCATTCTTATCTATTATAGCCTTTTTTATGACACATCCTTTCCCTATGCCGATAGGAGGCGTTTTTCCTTTTTTATCTTTCAAGAAATCGTCCATTGACTGATAAAAATCCGCGCCCATCACAACAGAATCCTCTATAACAACAGACTCTCCTATCCTACTCCGTAATCCTATTACTGAACGACTGATATCGCACTTAGACAATATAGAACCTTCGCCTACTATCACGCGGTCAAGTCTAGAATTTTCTATTTTAGCTGGCGGTAAATACCGAGGCCTTGTAAAAAATTGCCACCTCTCATCAAATAAATCTATTGGCGGCATAGATTCTGTCAATACGAGACTCTCTTTATAAAACGCCTTTATAGTACCAATATCTTCCCAGTATCCTTTATGTACATAAGCATAGGTCTTCTTATGAGAGAAAGAGCTCGGGATAATCTCCTTGCCAAAGTCAGTCTCTTTTTTATTCGAAAGGATATCGATCAATGCATCCTTGTTAAAAAGATATATACCCATGGATGCAAGGTAATGTTTTTTATTGTCTATGTTCACAGACATGCCTTTAATGACATCTTCACTTTGAGGTTTTTCTACAAAACCGTTTATTTTTCCTTTTTTATCTATACTCATTATTCCATAATCTTTAATATGCTCTGGGTTTACCGGATTACACGCTATGGTAATCTCTGACTTCTTCTCTTCATGAAAAGATAGAAGCATCCTGAAATCCATCTTGTAAAGCTGATCGCCTGAAAGGACAAGCACATATTTTATAAATGGGTCATTAAAATGCTTGAGGCATCTGCGGACGGCATCAGCAGTTCCCTGAAACCAATCAGTATTTTCCATAGATTGCTCGGCAGCCATTATTTCTACAAAGCCCTGGGAAAAAGCGTCTAACTTATATGTTCTTGCTATATGCTTATTGAGTGATTCGGAATTAAACTGGGTAAGGACATATATATGATTAAAACCGGAATTTAGGGAATTACTTATAGGTATATCAATAAGTCTATATTTTCCTGCAAATGGAACAGCGGGCTTGGACCTGTCTTTAGTAAGAGGGAAGAATCTGCTACCTCTGCCGCCGCCCAATACCAGACACAGCACCTCTTTCATTTCTTCTCCTTTATTAGAGAATAGAGCTTGATGTATTCTTTGGCTGATTCCTCCCAGGAAAAATCAAATCCCATAGCCTTTACAACAAGCTTATTCCATCTTCTTTTATTTTTATAGACAGTAAGTGCCCTTTTTAATGTATTTATAAAATCAGCCTTATTGACCTGGTTGAATTTAAAGCCGTTTCCACCATTATTATTCTGACTATAATCAATTATCGTATCATCCAGGCCGCCGACAGCCGTCACTACAGGTATAGTGCCATATTTCAAGCTGTACATCTGATTCAATCCGCATGGTTCATACCGGGAAGGCATTAAAAACATGTCAGAACCGGCTTCTATCTTGTGAGCAAGGGCGTTATCAAAGGCTATCTTTACTGCTATATCCTTAGGATATTTTTTTGCCAATGCCTTTAAAAGTCTGTGGTATTTCTTATCTCCTGCTCCCAGGATTACTAGTCCGAAACCAAGGCCTACGATCTCATCTGCGCTTTCAGCTATAATATCTATGCCTTTCTGCTCTGCAAGCCTGCTTATTACCCCGAGCAACGGCGTATCCTCTGATATCCTCAATTTCATCTGCGCAGTAAGGTCTTTCTTGCATTTGACCTTGTTTTCCGGTTTCTTCGTGTCATACGCCGCCTTGATATAATCATCTGTCTTTGGATTCCAGACAGCGTAATCCGCTCCGTTCAATATACCGTAAAGATCGCTCTTGCGTAAGTTCAATAATCCATCGAGTCCACATCCGAATTTTTCAGTGAGTATCTCGCGCGCATACCCCTTACTGACAGTGCTGATGGCGTCGGAATAAAGAATGCCTGATTTTATAAAACTGAGCTTCCCGTAAAACTCAAGCTTGTCTGGGATAAAAAACTCACGATCGATTCCTATTTCTGGCATTACTTCTTTGGGAAATAGCCCCTGGTAAGCCATGTTGTGCACCGTAAAAAGGGTTTTAGTCCCTTGAAAAACACTGGAATACTGTGGTCTGTATTTTAAATAAAAAGGGATCAAGGCTGTCTGCCAATCATTGCAATGAATTACGTCTGGTCTGAAATTTATAGCTGCTATACTGGCTAAAGTTGCGTTGGCAAAAAAACCAAAGCGCAGGGCATTATCAGGATAATCTCCCAAAGGCGTCCCGTAAAGAAAGTCTCTGTCGAAATATTCATCCTTTTCTATAAAATAAAAATCTACTTTTTCTCTCTGACACTGGTACAGTGAAAATTTAATTGTCCCAGCACCCAGCTTTACCTTAATATCAGCTTTTAAGAGTTTTATCCCGAAATCCTGTTTTTTTATCTGACGATAGTAAGGCATTATGACCTTTGTATCGCATCCTAACGATCTTAGGGTCAAAGGAAGGCTTCCGGCCACATCCGCCAACCCGCCTGTTTTTGCAAAAGGTACGACTTCCGAAGACGCGATTAAAAGCTTGGGAGGTTTTTTCATCTTTACGCCTTTTCCTCTCTTAAGTATTTTGCAGACATCTCGGGAGCCATGGGATTTATATAGAACCCGCTTCCCAACTCAAAACCAGCGACTAAAGTAAGGCGCGGAAACATCTCTATATGCCAGTGAAAATCATATTCAATCGTCTTCCAGTATCCACCACGTGCAAAACGGTTAGGGGATGCATGGATAGTATAATTATATTCTGGGTTCTTCAATATCTTATCGTATTTTGTCATCATAACCTTGATCATATCCGCTAGTAATCCAGCCTTTTCGCGGGCCACTTTCCCATGAAAATCCAGACAATGATCTTTAGGTAGTACCCATGCTTCGAAAGGAAAACGCGCAGCATAAGGACAGAAACTGATGAAGCCCTCGTTTTCGTAAACAATTCTTTCTCCCCGAGATTTTTCCTGCTCTATTAAATCACAAAATATACATCTCTCTTTTAACTTGAAATAAGCTTCTGCGCCTTTAAGTTCCTCTTTCACTCTTTTCGAGGTAATAGGAAGCCCTATGAGCTGATGATGTGGATGCGCCAAAGAAGCACCTGCCTTCTTGCCTTTATTTTTAAATATAAGAATATGGCGGAACCTCTCATCCTTATGCAGATCCTCTACTCTAGACTGGAGCACTTCGATGGTATTCTTGATCTCGTCTATTGTCTGGTCCTTTATTTCTCTGTAGTGATCCGGCGTCTCTATGACAACTTCATGCGCCCCAAAATTAGTCATCATATCGTGAAGCCCAAACCCCTTCTTTACGAGCTTTTTATCTATACCGCATGCGGGGAACTTATTCGGGACAACCCTTACGCGCCAGCCTGGTTCGTTTGGTTTTGTACCAGGCGCTCTTAAACTGTATATCTCCGGGGGTGTCATCTTTTCCTTACCGGCGCAAAAAGGGCATTTACTGGTATCTTCTTCGGTCTTCTCTTTTTGCTGCACAAATACATCGGGACGCTTACTGCGTTCCGTGGCAATAATTACCCACCTGCCTAAAATAGGATCTTTTCTGAGCTCTCCCATCTAATCTCCTTCCTAAATAAAAAATGTCTAAATTCGAGTGATTATAACAGAAATCTACGGTTAAGGTCAACAAGAACCGCGTCAAAAACCTTTGAGCGCTTCCATGCCTCTACGACAGATCTCTTTCGCATATTCGGTCCATATGCCTGTCCCCCAATAACGAAAACAACTTGTCTGAGAAAGCAATAAATATAAAAGCGCCTCTTTATAATGCGGGTCTTTTGTATCAGCGGGACTACCGCCAAAGCGCCTGTGAAATTCTACGCTCAACTTATTTATAGGGTCTAAGACATTCTCATAACCTTTTACCCAATTTTTATCATTTGTCCACGATGCGCTATCAAGATTAAACCCGTTGTATTTCTGTTTTGCCTTCTCTATCGCAATATCTACTGCCCCGCGAGAATAGCCATCCATGTGCTCCCATATTTTATGCTGAGATACTGGCTGAACAGCGATAAAATCATCTTCTTCTATACCCATATTCTCTATAAACTCCAGATATTCTGTCCCGTTCATCGCTACCACGCCCTCTGTTCCTACTTCCGCAAAGACCTTTTTGTACGCGGGAGGGAATTCATTCATTATCACGCCGCCATTCTCACCATCGCTTATCTGAAGCACAAAGAGAGGTATATTTTTCCCACAATATTCCTCCCGGGATCTAGTCTTTGCCTCATAGTAAGGCTGCATCTGCCCGACAAGTTTTGTATCAGAGCCCTGGGTCTTTATCAAGACTGTTATCTCAGCAGTATGGCCTAAAGAATTTCTAGCTACTAATCTATGGGGGATATGCGGCCGACGGATAGGTGTCCCGTCGGTATTTTCAATTGTATGCTCCTGGACCATAAGCCACTTATAACTGTATTCCTTAAGGGCCTTGACATATTCATAGCAGGCATCCGGATGAATAGGTAGATGCATCTCAGGGGGAGAAAATCCCCTTACTCTTTCAAGCGCCGGGTATCCAAAGATAGACGCAAAATGCTCCTGCCACGCCGCTATATGCAACCTTATATCCGGCACAGGAGTAGAAGGGACTACTGCGTGCGACCACATCGTGCCCAGCCATTCTACATAACGATGATATTTTTTATTTACGGTCACTGACTTAAGGTTATCCAGGACCCTTCCTTTTTCCATCTGCTGTAAACCCCATAAGAGATTCCCAGAATAATCAAGCATTACGCGCGGATTACCGCCCTTATCAGCCAGTTCTCTGATAAAATCAGACATCCTTGAATAACATTCCATGAACACTGGGGCATTGTGATTATCGTGGATATCCTGATGCTCCATCATATGCTGAAGATTACTTATAAGTCCTGCTGTCGTCAGATCATCTGTCTCAGCAGGAATAGTAGGCTGATGCATATGAAGCGCAATGCCAAAAGCTGACTGCACTTTATCTATGGCGAGATTGAAAATGGGTCTATAGAAGGCTTTTTTAACCTTCCTGGCCCTTTTTAATCTCCCGTCTTCTTCACTTATATTCGGCAATTGTTTTATAGCGTAAGACATGGCTGCCTTCCTCCTTTAAGTCTATTTATTTTTTTGTCTTTGTAGCGCGTACCGCAATCCATATCAGAAAATATATTATCTCTTGATTCCACCTCTCTTAACCACTCGACATCTATACTGTGATTTACTATATCATTATATATACGAAAAAATCTATTTATATGGAGTTTGAACCTCCTGTGCGCATAAGAAACCATAGTACCTGTCTTCATGATAAAGGCCCAGTCACTTGCCTGCGCCAGTATAAGCTCTCTCGCTGCCTGGTGTATTGCGCGCTCATATATCCCGGCATGTTTTTTCTTGGGGTCTGTCAAAAACTCATCTGCTAATTTCTTCATCATCTCTCCGGCTTTATGTAAATGCCGGTAAAGCCAATCATTGCTTCCCTCTACCCAAAAATCATTGTAACCTTTATATCCCCAGCTAGAGGCAGAAGGCAATGATATCTGATTAGTAGGATATTCGGAAAGATATTCTGACGGCGTGATCATACGGATCACATCCTGATCATAATGTATCTTACGCGCAAGAAAATCTATCCACATAGGCCCCTCAAACCACCAGTGGCCAAATAACTCTGCATCATAAGGCGCCACGACTATGGGCCTCCTGTCCATATGGTAAGAAAGATGCTCTACTTGTTTCTGGCGGTTAAACATAAAATTGCCCGCGTGCATTGCTGCCTTATCCCTGGCCCATTCAGGCATGTAAGGCTCTTTATATTCGGTATCGCCGGTGATCCTCCAATATTTAAAACCTGTATTTATGCGGATGCCGGCAGGATGTATATACGGCTTTATATAATCATATTCCAGTTCATAACCTATGTCTTTATAGTATTCCCTGTAATCCGGATCCCCAGGATATCCTTCTTTTGAGCTCCATACCTGCTTAGATGATTCCCAATCTCTTCCGAACGCTGCTACTCCTGAGGGACAATATATAGGTGCATTGACTCCGTAACGAGGAACAGGGTCAGCATGTAAGATCCCATGCGAATCTAAAAAGAAATACCTTATGCCAGCTTCTTTCAAGACATTATCAAGCCCTGGATAATAGCCGCATTCCGGCAACCAGAACCCTCTTGGGGGCCTGCCAAAAGTCTTTGTGTAGTGGTCAACGCCTATCTGCACCTGCGCCTTTACATCAGACGGATTGACATTGAGAAGCGGCAAAAACCCATGCGTAGCGCAAGAGGCGATGATCTCTAAAAATCCTTTATCCTGAAACGACTTAAAGGCAAGCACAATATCCTTATCGTATACATCAACAAACACCTCTCTCGCCTCTTTAAGCCTGCGATAATACATAAGCGCTACCCCATGAAACTGCGGCTGATACCCTGTCCTTTCAAGCTCTTTTTCAGCAAGTTCTATCAACTTGTCAAGATGCCTTACATATCTATTCTGCAGAACCTCGTCCTTAAGCATTGAAACAAGGGATGGAGTCATCGACATTGTAATGCGAAAATCCACATTGTCTTTGATGAGTTGTCCAAAGACCTGTATAAGTGGTATATACGTCTCCGTGATGGCCTCGTACAGCCAGTTTTCCTCGAGAAAATATTCTTCTTCCGGATGCCGCACAAACGGCAAATGGGCGTGCAATACTAGACTTAGATAACCTTTATGCATGATCTATTTCGAGCGCATCAACCGCTCGTATGATTTGTATTTCTCTCTATATATGTATTTATTTTTCTGTGTTCTTTTTTATCTTTTGAAACAGCAGTGAATTCAAGGGGCACTTTCCCGTCAGGCAAAGCCAATCTCATGCTAAAAGTCCCGTCTTTATTCAGCTCTACCTTCTTGCCACCTAACCATACTTCTGCATCGGATTCTGTGCGGCCATACACTATGAGCTCCGTAGCTAATTCAAAAAAGAACTTGCGTTGTTCTTTCTCTTTTCCCATGGATTCGCTCGCACCAGCTGAATGTTCTCCTCCGCCTATCACAAAAAGTTCCTCAGAAGCGCCTGCGCGCATCTTCTTGATAAAATAACCCTTTGGCAGAGTCGAAAGTATGCTTTGTCTTTCTTCTTCGCTTTCACCCTCAATGACAAATCCCTGTCTTGATATCTTCTGCCCATACACCTTTGTCAGGCGAGACGAGATGATATCGCGCAGCATAGGGCTTATACCGCTATAATAACTTCTGATATCCCTTTCAGTAATATATATGATCCTTCTTTTAGTATGAGGTGTCTTTTTATTATCCATGCCCTTATGACCCGTCTTAGAAAAATCTGGCCTGGAAACAGCATATCTGGACATGTCTCCGTTATTCTTGACTTCCATCCACATCTGCTCAGACCTGGGCGAATAATTCATCCTGGGAGTCTGGACGCAATTCGAACGCGCAAGCGCCGTGAATCTTCCATCGGGCATCCTTAATCCTATCTCTCCGATATACGAGACACTATCCTTCAGCAAATTTATATACCAATTGTTAGAGTGAGACCCTACCTCGATATCAAAATAATGGTTGGAATTAGACCCGTTAAAATCTATCAGTGTCACATCATGCATGCGCAATACGATCCTTGTATTGCCCATATCTTGTTTCTGATTTGCCAGCTCCCAGTAAGCGTAGATCCAGAAAGGGTCTTTGACCATAAGCGTAAGACGCGTCGTCCCATAATGTGAAGGTAGATCATAATTATCTATGAAGGGCTTCCGGACAGATGCCACACTATCTCTTGCATAAATATGCTTCTTTAATACCTTTTTATCTTCATTTATAGAAAAAGCCTCCTGTGGTTTCCTGCGGACAGCGGCCTTCTTTTTAGGAGGAGACAGGACTACCCTTTCCCTACCTTTCTCATAAACCCTTTTTATTACTTTTCTCTTCTGTGCCTTAGCCAATCTTTATCTCCTTAAACTATCAGCTGCAATAAGTTGCCAATACATGGTCTACTATTACGTCCCAGGAAAAAGCCTCTTCGACAGCTATCCTTCCGTTTCTACCCATCCAAGCTGCGTGCGCAAAATCAGAAAACATAGTCCCGATACCCCACGCAATAGAATCAGGATTGGGGTGTATTTTTAATCCGGTCACATCATGCCAGACGATCTCTGCCGGCCCTCCGTTAAGACTGGCTATAACAGGTTTTCCTGCGCTCCACGCCTCGAGTATTACTATCCCGAACGGTTCATTCCTGCTCGGCACACAGACGACATCTGATGCCTTGTACAAATCGATCAGCCTCCACCCGTTGTGATAACCAAGGAATATAGTAGAACCTCTAACGCCCGTACATGAAGCCTTGTCTTCAACGCTCCTGCGCATCTCTCCATCACCCACAAATATAAACTTGGCATTATTATAATATTTCAAAATATGCGGTATTGATTCTACCAATAGATCCGGGCCTTTTTGATATACCATCCTGCCTACAAACAGTACCACCGGGTCCATAGGGCCTATGCCGTACTGACGCCGCACGCTAGCGGGATCTATCCACCCATCATATTTCCTATAATCTATTCCATTATATATAACATCTGCCTTCCAGTCCGGCACATTATACATCCACATGATCTCGTTCTTTAATGCCTTTGATACAGCTATGACTTTGTCCGCGCAATATGTCCCGTGTCTCTCATGGTCCATGATCCTCGCAGAGTTACCGTCAAAAAAATTATTCCCGCATCTGCCGTATTCTGTAGAGTGGATGGTCAAGACAGATTTATGCCCTCTTCCCTCCTTTATCCACACGACTGCGTTTGATGTAAGCCAATCATGAGCATGCACGATATCAAACCTGCCTATATGATCTTCTGTATGAAAAAAATTATCTACAAAAGACCGGCACATATTGTTTATCTCTTCCACGAAATCATTGCTCGATTGAAACGGGCAGCGATGATAATGCACCCCATGGATACATTCGTACCACGGCTGTCCATCCTTGCCAAGCCGTGTAAAGATATGGACCTCATGCCCTTTGCGCTCAAGGGCACAAGCTAGTTCAGTAGCGTGGAACGCGACTCCGCCAACGCCTATGGAGTGCATGGATTCCCATGAAAAAAGCGCTATTCTCATATCAAGCTTTGTGTCCGGTTATATCTCTATGACTGAGTTTTCACTCCCGAAAGAATTGACCGCCTTGTTGTTATTAGATGGGTCAGAGATCCAGTTGCCATCTACTACAAATTTATACTCGTGCCTGCCGGGTTTAAGCGCGACTTCTTTCTTCCATGTCTTGTTCTTGTTTTTTTTAAGAACTGCTTTTTTGTAATCCCATTCATTGAAACTACCTGCCAGCATGACCTTGTTCGCATTCGGCGCGTCAAGCACAAAGCTGACTTTTTTCTCTTCAACCTTTTTTACTACTGCCATACAATACCTCCCTTTTTACCTGATAATCCAGGTTTAACCGTTAATTGAATACCAGTAAATGATACTCTATAAGTATAAAAAAGTAAATAAGTAGAAGTACCTATTACAGGCACTTTCTTTACCTATTACAATCTGTGCTGTAGAAATGCTCAAAAATGCCTTTTATAGTGGCAGATAAGAAACAGGGCACAAGATATGGTAGGAAAATATAATATTATAGACTGGTTATGCCTTCTTTTAATGCAAAACGTATGAGCTGGGCCTGATTATGCATGTTTAATTTCTGCATTATATTATTCCTGTGGACAAGGACTGTCTTTAGGGAAAGTGTCAATCTTTTAGCTATTTCTTTATTGTTTAATCCTTCTGATATAAGTTGCAATATCTCTCTCTCCCGTCCGCTCAATAATGAAACCCCTCTCAGCTTTATGGATTTTTTTCTTCCTGAGATATAATCCTGCACTACAAAAGACGATATCTTGGGACTGAGAAAATACCTGCCTGCGCAGACCTCTCTAATAGCATACACGATCTCATCAGGAGCGGAATCCTTCAGGACATAACCTTTTATACCGTAATCCAGGGCCTTCTCTATAAAGACACGGTTGTCGTGCATGCTGAGAATAATGATCTTTATATTGCTGTTGTGTTTGAGTATCTGACAACTTGCATCCAGGCCATTTAAAAGCGGCAGGGTAATATCCATGATCACTATATCGGGAGGTCTGCTTCTTATAAGCTCGATCGCCTCCTTGCCGTCAGATGCCTCTGCCACAATAGAGAGGTCTGACTCTCGCGACAGAACTGACTTTATGCCCTGCCTGACTATTGAATGGTCATCCACCAGTATTATTTCAATCGCCATGCGACAATACCTCCAGAGGCAGCTTAATCGTCAATTTTGTGCCTCTATCAGGCGTAGAATCAATAGAAAAAGTCCCGCTTAAAATATCCACCCTTTCCTTTATCCCGCGTAATCCCATTTTAGACGCATCATACTGCTTCATATATTCCTTAATATCAAACCCCACGCCCTTATCTTCAATAAATAGCTGCAACTGGCTCTCTGCGCGTATCAAATTGACCTTCGCTATCTTAGCCATTGAATGTTTCTGTATATTATATATTGCCTCCTGGATGATCCTATATAACGTGATCTCCATGTCTTTACTAAGTTTTATTTCTTTCATGTTTTCATTGAATTCTATCTTCAGAGAGGTCGCCTTTGTACACTGAGAAAAAAAATCCCTAAGTACTGCTGAAAGGCCCAGGATGTCAAGGGCCGGAGGCCTGAGACTGACTGCCATGACCTTCATCTTATTAGCTATCTCTTGAATAAGCTTCCTGCCTTCGGCTATTAATTCCATAGCCTTTTCTAAACTTTTATCGCGCACTTCCTTTTCTATGACATTGAGCAGCGCTCCCAATGCTATGACCACCTGCCCTGTCTCATCGTGTAGATCCCTTGAAAGTTTCCTCTTTTCTTCTTCCTGCATCATCAATACCTTTTTATAAAACTCTTTGAGAGATTTATCTTCTTTCGCAAATGAAATATCGCGCAGGTATTTCCTGGAAGTCTTATTTGTCTTCATATCTTCTTGCATCCTTCTCGGTAATAATAGTGCTGATAAAAATAAATCACTATTGCGTAATAGATTCTGTTCATTTATTACCTACTGCTCGACGATCAGATCCCTGATCCTGCTGGCTATATCCCTAGAGGCGACAAGTTTATGGTAGAAATCTTTCTTTACGTTGGCTGTGGCAGAGGAAAGATTTATTGATTCATATGCATTGAGTAAGGCCTCTTCCTGAAGCATTAAACCCTTATTTATAAGGTTGATATCCCATGTGCCCCGCTCTTTG
>Ga0075122_10002747_pt1 | contig 11453 bp, 7 predicted proteins | sample AntAceMetag02UKB_FD_69790 | JGI IMG/M metagenome (GOLD analysis project Ga0075122, IMG submission 69790) | Saline lake microbial communities from Ace Lake, Antarctica - Antarctic Ace Lake Metagenome 02UKB | ecosystem: Environmental > Aquatic > Non-marine Saline and Alkaline > Saline | place... | reverse complement strand
TAGGTGCTACTATTTTTGATAATTTTAATAATACATAGACAGTAATTTGTATTGCCTCTTTTTTATCTTTTTCATCTTCTCCTTTAAATCTATCTCTGGAGCGTCTTAGATACCAAGTTGATAAGTCATCAATAAAGACAGTAATAGGGCGACTAGCATTTGGTAAATTATAATCATCTAAATTTTTAGAAACCTCCCTAATAAGCTGATTTAATCTAAGTAATATCCATTTGTCTAAAATATTTAAAGGCTTAATCTCCTTCTCCAAATTATTTAACTCTAAAATCCCGTCTCCTTCGTCAAATAAAAGATAAAATTTAACCACGTTGCCAAGTAAAATAATATTTTTCCTAAGCGCATCTTGTATATCTTTTTCATTAAGAGTCATATCACCGCCCACCATAATAGGGCTGCTCATAAAATATATTCTAAGAGCATCACTGCCATATTTATCTAGGGCTTCTTTAGGGTCAGGATAATTTCCAAAAGATTTGCTCATTTTACGTCCATCGGTTCCTGCTAATACTCCAGTTACAACTACGTTTTTAAACGCCACTGAATCAAATAATGCATTAGACAATACATGCAGATAATAAAACCAACCACGAAGTTGTCCGGTATATTCTATAATAAAATCAGCTGGGAAAATATTTTCCCATTCTTTTTTTCTTTTTTCATTAAAGGGATGGTGAAATTGAGCAAATGGCATAGAGGCTGACTCAAACCAACAATCCAAGACTTCAACCACTCTCTTCATCTTGCCCCCACAACTACACTTAAACTCTACTTCATCAATTTTTGGTCTATGTAAATCATTTATTTCCTTACCGCTTTCCTTTTTTATTTCCTCAAGCGAGCCCACGATCTTCAACTCATCACACTCTTCACATCTCCAAGCTGGAATCGGTGAACCCCAATAACGAGAACGAGACAAGCACCAATCTGGAGCAGTCTCTATATTTTTCTGAAATCTACCTTCCTTGAAGTGTTCTGGAATCCAATTAATATCTTTTTTGTTACTATCAAGCATCTTTTGCCTAATATCTCCAATTTTTAAATACCAAGCTTTTTGAGTTTTATGAATTAATCTAGTATTACATCTATAACAAAAAGGATAGGAGTGCCTATGCGTTTCTTGTAAAAATATCTTATCACCAAGTTCTGATAAAGCTCTTGTATTTGCCTTCTTAAAATACTCGCCGGCCCAATCACCTGTTTCCTCAGTATAAATTCCATTCTCATCCATTAAATCTATCAAGGGCAATTCAACTTCTTTTCCTAAATTAAAATCGTCTTCACCAAAATTAGGAGCAATATGGACAATCCCGGTTCCTTCTTCAGTTGTCACAAAATCTGCCGAATAAACCCTAAATGTCTTATCATAACTGCTTAATTCTTTATTTTTTAAATCAAAAACTGGCTCGTACTCTTTTCCAACCAAATCTTCACCTTTAAATTCTTCTTTTATTTCATATTTATCTTCTTTTAAAATTTCTTTCAATCTATCCTTAGCTAAAATATAAGACTCGTCTTTATTATTTTTATTAATTTTTACATAATCAATATTTTTATTTACTGCTAAAGCTAAATTACCTGGTAATGTCCATGGAGTGGTTGTCCAAGCAAGTAAATAAGTATTTTTCTCATCTTTTAATTTAAATTTAACCACCACTGTCTCATCATCAACGTCTTTATATGACCCCGCGTCCATCGTTATTTCAAATTTAGACAAAGGAGTGGCACATCTTGGACAGTGAAGCGAAGTTCTATAACCCTCGTAAATAAAACCGTCATCATATAATTTTTTAAAAGCCCAAATAGTACTCTCCATAAAATCAAGATCCATGGTCTTATAAGAATTTTTCATATCAACCCAACGACCAATCCTATTGATATACCATTCCCACTGTTCTGATCCTACGTCTACATAATTACGACAAGCATCAACAAATTTTCCAACTCCAAGTTTTTCAATATCTTTTTTATTGCGAAGCTTTAATTCTTGTTCCACCTTATTCTCAGCAGGTAGTCCATGACAATCCCAACCCCAAACACGTTCTACACGGTGTCCTTTCATTGTTTGATATCTTGGAATAACATCTTTAGCAATACTTGGAAGCAAAGTAGCATAATGAGGAAGTCCAGTTATAAAAGGAGGGCCATCATAAAAAACATAATCCCCTTTTGGAGCTTCCTTTTCTACTGACTTTTTGAAAATTTCATTTTTTTCCCAAAAATCTAAAACATTTTTTTCATTTTGAGAAAAAACACTTTTCTGATTATTTTTATTATCGCTCATATTTATATTAAAAATTACTGATTATATACTTATCCTAGCTATTTTCGTCCTTATTGTCAAAATAATATTTTATAATTTCTTTGGTCACAGGAACAGAAGTATAGGTTCCTCCCTCTCCTTCCTCAATCAAAACCGTAACAACAATTTCCGGATTATCATAAGGCGCAAAGGAAGTAAACCAAGCGTGCGGTTCTTTTTCACTAGACCATTGAGCTGTACCAGTTTTTCCAGCCACTTCTACGTCTAGGGAATTTAAACTGCGCCCACTCCCATGTTGAACTGTCTGCCTCATACCTTGTCTTACAACTTCTATATTATAATCATCTATAAAATCACTATTAATAATTTCTGGGGGAAGCTTTTCTATCAAATCACCAGAATTTGAAACAATCTTTTCGACCAGACGAGGCTTATAAAGAATCCCTCCATTAGCAAAAAAGGCTGTAAAATTAGCCACCTGAAGAGGTGTAACCAAAAGAAACCCCTGACCAATAGCCAGGTGGTAGGTGTCCCCAATGTACCAAGGCTCTCCAATATTATCTTCCTTCCACTCACGACTTGGCAAAAATCCATCACCCTCTGAGGGTAAATCTATCCCAGTTTCTTGTCCTAAGCCTAATTTCTTATCATATTCCATCATTCTTTCAAGACCCAAGCCTTGAAAATCTTGATAACCTCCTCCAATATAATAAAAAAAGGAATTTACTGATTGAGCAATCGCCTTTCTTACATCCGTAGATCCGTGACCCCCTGCCAACCAATCAGGAAAGAACCAACTACCTATACTAATTCCCCCAACACTATTTATTCTTGTATTTTCAGAAATAACTCTTTCTTCTAAGGCAGCGACACTTATAACAGGTTTTATAGTAGAGCCAGACGGATATTCCCCCTTAATAGCTCTATTAAATAAGGATCTGTTTTTACTATCAGAAATTAAATCATATTCTTCCCTGCTTAAAGACCTAGAAAAAATATTATTGTCAAAACTAGGCAAACTAACCAAAGATAAAATCTGTCCATTGTTTGGGTTCATTACTATAACCGCGGCATTGGTTAAATTTCTTTTAGCCATTTCTTCTTTTAAAACCTGTTCTACCTTTGTTTGGAGTTTTGAATCTAGAGATAGAACCAAACTATCACCGTCTATTGCCGGCTCTTCACTAATAATTCTCTTCTCCTTACCCAAAGCATCAACCTCTATCTGTTTTTTCCCTTTACTACCCTTTAAAATATCTTCATAAGAATATTCTAAACCAGCTTTTCCAATATAATCAATACGAGAATATCCTTCCTTTTCCTCAAATTCCTTTGGACTTATTTTTCCTATATAACCCAAAATATGGGAAAGAGATTCGCTTTTCTCTTTTTTTAAAACTTCTTCTTCTATAATTTTACCATCATCCAAGACTACCTCTTCTAAACTTGGGATATCAAATTCATTTAAATATTTTCTTCTATTCTTATTAGACAAAACAATTCCAGGCATTCCCTTATTTTCTAATAAAAGTAACAAAGCCCTCTCATAGTCAAGGTTGTCTATAATAAAAAAAGGTTGATAGGCTTCCAGGGGATTAATCTTTATTTCCTCTAAAATTTCATCTATTTTAATTCTTATCTCTTCATCTCCTAAAATTTCAGTTATTTTATTTATTAAATTATTTTTCCCTTCTTCCTCCTCTGGCATATCCCCAGGAACAATATATAAAACAAAATTAGCCACATTTCTTACTAAGGGCTCATTGTTTCTATCATAGATAATCCCTCTTTGCGCTTCAACACTTTCAATTCTTATACGATTTCCTCTGGCCATGGCACTATAATAATCCCCCCTAATAATCTGTAAATAAACAACTCTTCCTAAAATTATAGTCATTAAAAGCAAAATAAATAAGCTTATTCCTTTTAAATAATTAAAATTAAAAGTCAGACGCATAGATTCACCACCTTGATCTTCTGAAATAAAAGAGTCCTCTGTCCATTCCAACTGATAGGAAAAACCTCTGATTTTCCTATGCTTAGGCTTATTGGGCATTACTATAAAGGGATCATCTTTTTTACGTTTAGATGGCATAAATTATTTTTTTATAAATACTGCGTTAAACCTTTTGTTGAAAAAACTAAAAATATAAAAGAATATAAAAGTAGCCAACCAATTAACAATTAATTCTTGGCCCAGTTCATTCCAGAAGTCTTTAATAAATAGAAAAAATATTCTTGAAGAAGAATAAAAAGTCAGTAAATAAATTAATAAATTTAAGACAACCTCATAAACTATAGTTCCCACAAAAACTAAACCCAAATAAGAATAAAGGGAGCGATTAGTAAAAACCCTAACTAGAAGAATGTGAGAAATCAAAACCACTATAAAAAAAGTTAGCAAAAAATAGCCGAACGGGAGAAAATAAAAAATATCAAAAAAGAAACCTAAGCCCAAAATCCAACCCAGGCTCCAGGTAAGTCCATTTATTTCTAATACAAAAATTAAAAAAATTAAACTCAAATTTAAATAACCAAACCAAGAATCAAAAGCTCTTATAAAAGACAAGTGAATTAAAAAAACTAAGGTTATTAATATAAAATTAAATAATATCCTTAAATAAATTCTATTTATTCTTAACTTTGTTGTCATGAAGTTAATATTAGATTAGGGTACCAAGACTGAAACTAATGTTAAATCTTTTAAATCAACCAATGGCTCAATAACCGCATCCTGCCACATTTGATTTGAACTTCTCTCAACCAAAACAACCTCGCCCAGAACATAACCTCTGGGAATATTTTCTTCCAAACCTGAGGTTACTACCAAATTCCCCTGGGCTATTTCTTTGTCTTGGGGAATAAAACCCATTTTTATAGTCAAACCCAAATCACCCTCTACTATCCCATATGTTTCTTCGCTATTTTGCACGGTAGCTGCCAGTTGACAATTACTATGTGTTAACAAAGACACTTTTGAAGTTAAATTATTTGTTTCTTCTATTTTTCCAACAACCACCCCCTCACTATCAACCACTAAAAGTCCTTTTTTTATTCCATGTTTCTCGCCTTTGTTTATTAAAATCGTAGAAATTTCTTCATTAGGGTTAATTGAATAGCCCTTAGAAATAACTCCCGCCATCACATAATCATATTCAACATCCTCTAAAAAGTTTAGGTACTTTCTTAATTTTTCGTTTTCAAATTTATAGGACTGTAACTTTGCATTCTCAACCAATAGACTATTTTTTTCCTCTTTAATTTTTTCTAGATCATCTAGGTTGACCTGAATAGAAGAAATATTATTATACCCCCTTTTCCATGAGACAACCTTTGAATAAACCTTGTTAACAGGAAAAGATACCCAGGAAACGATTTTATCCTCTACTGGAGAAAGCCAAGAAAAATAATGAAGTATAATTAAAATAAAACATATTAATAAAAAAAAGGTAATTTTTCTAAAATTAATTTTCACCATCTTAAAACAAAATTAATATTATTTTAAAAAACTAATCATTGGCACCAGGAGACATAATTTTATTTAATAAATTAATATCGTCCAATAAAATTCCAGTTCCTCTAACAACCGCGGTTAAGGGGTCGTCTACTATTTTTACTGAAATTTTAGTTGCCTGAGCTATTTCTTTATCAAGTCCTCTAAGAAGAGCCCCTCCTCCGCTCAAAAAAATACCCTGCTCATAAATATCAGCAACTAATTCAGGCGGAGTTTTTTCAAGAGTTATTTTTATATTTTCAATAATTTGATTTAATGTTTTTCTAATAGCTTCTCTTATTTGACTATCATTTATAGTAATCGATTTTGGCAGACCGTTTAATAAATCACGACCTTTAACATCCATCTCAAGAGGATCTTTTAATATTGTCGCTGATCCAATATTGATTTTTACTTTCTGAGCCGTCTGCTCTCCTATAAGCAAATTAAACTCCTCTCTCATATAATCTATTATATTATTATCAAAAGTATCACCGGCCAAACGCAAGCACTTCCAAGTAACAACTCCTCCCAATGAAATAACGGCAATTTCAGTAGTTCCCCCACCAATATCAATTATCATATTGGCTATAGCCTCAGTTACAGGTAAACGAGCCCCGATGGCAGCTGCCATTGATTCTTCTATTAAAAATACTTTTCTGGCTCCGGCTGATTTGGCAGCATCCTCAACGGCTTTTTTCTCAACCTCGGTAATTTCTAAAGGTATGCCTATTATCATTCTGGGCCTCGGGGTAATGGTAAAATTCTCACTATGAACTTTATTTATAAAATACTTAATCATCTTTTCACTTATTTCAAAATCATAAATAACTCCGTCTACCAAAGGTTTAACTGCTCTAATATGATAAGGAGTCTTTCCTACCATTTTACGGGCATCTTCACCTACTGCCAAAATCTCATCAGTCCTAACATTAACAGCCACAACACTAGGTTCATTAATAACAATGCCTTTGTCAGAAGTATAAACAAGGGTATTTTTAGTACCCAGGTCTATTCCTAAATCTTTGCTAAATTTTCCCAATATTTTATTTAACACGAATTTATATAACTTGCAACGCGTAACTTATACTACGTAACTTGTTTAATATTATTTATCTCAAATTATCCTCTATTTTATCGATTTTAATTAGCTTTGTTTCACTTTCAGATCTTTTTTTAAATTCTACTGATTTGCCTTCAAGGGTTTTCCTACTAACCACGAGCCTTATAGGACAGCCAATTAAATCTGCCTCAGCAAATTTTTTTCCGGCAGACACTTCCTCCCTGTCATCATACAAAACTTCCACGCCAGATTTTTCCAAATTTTCATAAATTTTATCTGCCTCTTCATTTTGCCCCAAAGAAATTAAATTAACCTTAAATGGTGCAACTGCTTCTGGCCAAATTATTCCCTTCTCGTCAGAATTAAGTTCTACAATAGCCCCCATTAAACGTGATGGACTCATGCCATATGAACCCATATAAACCAACTCTTCTTTCCCTTCTTTATTTTTATATTTTAAATCAAAAGCCTCTGAATACTTAAAACCAAGAGAATAAATATCTCCCACCTCAATGGACTTTTCTTCAACTAAATTATCTTTATCAATTTCCAGGTTAAAATCACTGATAATCTCATCGTTAAAATCTTCTTTATTAATTGCAATTTTATTTTTTTCATCAATATAAATAATATCTTCTCCTGCGTCAGATAAAGTTTGAAATTCATAAGAATATTTTGAAAAGGAGCCTCCAGAGGAAATAGTTACATAGGTTTTAGATCCCATTTCTAATCGCTTAAAAACTTTCATATAAACATCCTTCATTTTCTCATAAAAAACATCATGCTCTTCTTTATTTCTAGAAAAAGAATATAAATCTTTCATAAAGAATTCTCTTCCTCGCATTAAGCCAGATTTAGCACGAGCTTCATTTCGAAATTTAACTTGAATTTGATAAGCATAAAACGGCAGATCTCTATATGAAGAAATATAATTTTTCATAATCCGAGCAATTGCCTCTTCATGAGTAAAACCAAGCCCCATCTCTGTTCCATTTTTTAATTTTGTTTTAAACCAATTATCAACAACGTCATCATTCCAACGATTAGTTTTCTCCCAAATTTTTTTATCCTGTAAAACAGTCATAAAAATCTCTTTTCCGCCAATGCTATTCATTTCATCACGAATAATATTTGAAATATTATTCAAAACTCGCAATCCCAGTGGCAAATAAGAATACACTCCTGCCATTTCCTTAAATATAAAACCTGACTGAAGTAATAATCTGGCATTTTTTGAGACCTCATCTTTTGGAACTTCCTTAATAGTTTTTGTAAAAAGTTTTGATTGGCGCATAAGAAAATAAAATTATTTTAAAAAAATAAGCTTGTTCAAAAAATTTGTACAATTAGCAAAATATCTCTCACGTAAAAGATAAACTTAATTAATATTTTAACTAAAAAAAACAATAATGTCAAAAAACCAAAAGCCTAATTAAAAATAAATTAGGCTTTTGTTATAATCTGTTTTTGTATTATTTATGAGTTGTTTTTTCTCTCCCACAAAACTAGTAAAGGAGATGCTAAAAATATTGAGCTGTAAGTACCTACAAAAACCCCTATTAATAGAGCTAAGGCAAATCCCTGAACAGAAGCTCCGCCCCAAATTACTATAGTCGATAGAATTAGCATAGTTGTTACAGAGGTGTTTATAGAGCGAATAATAGTCTGATTAACACTGGTATTAATAGTCCCAGCAAAATCTTCTTCACTTTTAGGTAAATTTTCTCTTATTCTATCAAACACAACAATTGTATCATTAACACTATAACCAAGAACCGTTAATATTGCGGCTATAAAAGCAGAGTCCACTTCCATTCCATAAAAATGACCCAGAAATGAAAACACACCTAAAACAATTAAACAATCATGAATTAGGGTTATAACTGCAGTAATTCCATATTTCCAAGAAGCAATCGGTTGAGCAACCTTTCTAAAAGTAAAAGCAATATAAGCTATGATGGCAAGTATAACCCAAAAAACGGCATAAAATGATTTTCTCTTTAAAGTTTGACCAATAGAAGGGCCCACTGAATCAAAGCTTAATTCTTCAAGTTCACCATAATTTTCATAATCTATACTGTTTAATTTATTTAAAATTTCATGATGAGTCGCTTCATCAACCTCTTCAAATCTCAATATCATATCCCTGTCGCCTGAAGGCTGAACTTCTAAGCTGCCTAAGCCTAATGGACTTAAAGCTTCTTTTACTTGAGTGACACTTGGACTTTGATTAGTAAATTCTACATTAAGAGAACTACCTCCTACAAAGTCAATACCAAAATTAAGTCCCCACATCATTAAATAAACTATAGATAATCCAGATAAAATTATTGAGATAGTAAACCAAATTTTTCTTTTAGGAATAATGTTTAAAGTCATATATTTTATTTTATACCAATTATTTTCTTATTAATCCACTTCTTAGGAAGGAGTAAAATTAAATTTTTAGTTATAACTATAGCGGAAAAAAGAGAAACAAGAATACCAATAGCCAGTGTTATAGCAAAACCTCTTATCAATGTAGTGGTAAATAAAATTAAAATTATACAAGTTATAATAGTAGAAAAATTCCCATCTCTAATTGAGGGCCAAGCTCTTTTAAAGCTATCATTAATAGCGCTAGTCATTTCTTTTCCTTTTCTAATTTCTTCTTTTAATCTCTCAAATATCAAAACATTAGCATCAACAGCCATACCGATTGATAATATAAACCCAGCCAGTCCAGCTAAGGTAAGGGTTATTGATAGAATTTTAAAGACTGCTAAAACTAATACCCCATAAATACTCAAAGAAAGTACAGCCAATAAACCTAAATAACGATAAATGATAATCATAAATATAGCAATTAAAATCAATCCTATCATTCCAGCTTCTAAACTATTCTTAACAGAATTAGCTCCTAAAGATGGGCCTACTGTTTTTTGACTAATTAATTTTATAGGAACAGGCAGGGCCCCTTGATTTAGCCTCTGAGTCATTTCTTTGGCTTCCTGCACTGAAAAACTACCAGTAATTACAGCTTGTCCTCCTGTTATTTTTTCGTTAACATTAGGGGCACTTACTAGCTCCCCATCCAAAAATATAGCTACTCTCTTGTCAATATTTCTCTCAGTAATCTCTCCAAATAATTCAGCCCCTTTGTCATCAAACTGAAGACCTACTTGAGCAGAGCCAGTTCTTCCCCAACTAATCTGAGAACTTTCTAAATATTTACCGGTTAACTCAGTATTTTTCCATTCCATCTGAGGATCAACATAATCACTCTCAAGTTTTTTATTAATTGCGATATCAAAAACTTTATATTCAACTACCTCTCTCTCATCTTGTTTATAAATAAGATGGTAACCAAACTTTGTTTCTACAATATAAGAAATAGTTCCTACTTCCTGATTGTCAAAAACAGTGTCAGAAAAAGGTTTAACCATACTCTCTCTATTAAACCAACCCAAATCTCCACCAGTTTGGCTAGCTCCTGGTTCATCAGAATTTTCTCTAACTAAACTATCAAAATTATCAATAGTTGCTTTATTTTTTATTTCCTCTATTTTAACACGAGCATTTTCCTTACTTAAATCACTTTCACAACCCTCGCTCTCATTATGACAAATCAATAAATGACTAGCTTTAACTTCTTTTGAAGATTCGTTGGTGAATTCATTAACTTTAGTTCTTTTATCCAAAAGCTTAACTATTAAATAAGATTCATTAGTCTCAATTAAATCACCATAAACACTTCCTTTCTCCAAATTTATAAGATAATCCGTAATAGTAGCGTCATCAAGCCACTCATCTTCTCCGTCTTTTTCCTCATCATATTCTTGCTCTAAAACACTAAAATCTCCGCCTGATAAAGCTTTTCCCAAAACTTCTCCGGCCTTTTTCTCAGCCTCTTGGTTCTGTTTGTCTAATTCTTCTTTTTCGTCAGGAGTTAATTCAGCCTTCATTTCTCCTTCTTCCTTAAATTCTAACAAAGGGGTCTTTCCAATCATCTCGATAGCTTTGTTAACATCTTTAATTCCAGCCAAATCAGCAACAATACGATAACCACCCTCACTAGTTCTTACCTTCCTAACTTCTGGTTCACTTACTCCGAAAACGTTTACTCTTCTCTCAATAACATCTCTCACACCTTCTACGGCTGAATCTTCTCTACCTGCAGGAACCTGGCTAACGTCAGCTTCGTAAACTAGATGAGTGCCTCCTTGTAAATCTAAGCCTAAACTAAAACCAACCTCCTTAGTTTTAGGAAGTTGAACCACTTCATTGGTTTTTTGAGACAACCAATCCACTCCTTTGTTATAATAACTACCTCCATCAATTAAAAGACCTCCCAGAGTTAAAATAATTATTAAAACAAAAACCTGCCAAACTCTTCCTCTAGCAGTGTCGGGTTTAATAATTTTCTCAATAATATTCTTCTCTTCTGACATAAAAAAATTTAAATTCTTAAATTAGCTTTCTTTTTTAATTTTTATATTAAAGATTAATTTATCACAAAAAAAAACAAAATGCAAGATTTACAATAACATTGGCGGAGAGTGCGGGATTCGAACCCGCGTGGGCTTTAAAACCCGCTTGCTTTCCAAGCAAGTGCCATAGGCCTCTAGGCGAACTCTCCA
>Ga0075122_10002746_pt1 | contig 11453 bp, 9 predicted proteins | sample AntAceMetag02UKB_FD_69790 | JGI IMG/M metagenome (GOLD analysis project Ga0075122, IMG submission 69790) | Saline lake microbial communities from Ace Lake, Antarctica - Antarctic Ace Lake Metagenome 02UKB | ecosystem: Environmental > Aquatic > Non-marine Saline and Alkaline > Saline | place... | reverse complement strand
CAAGTTCTATTCAACCTTGCAAACTCATATTTTATGACAAAAGAATATGACAAAGCAGAAAATATATATAAAAAGCTAACTCTAGATAATCCATTAGAACCAAAATACTTATTTAACCTGGGCGAGGTTTTATTTTCAAAAAATAATTTTGAAGAAGCATTAGAACTCTTTAAAAAAGTTACAACGCTTCCACAAACATTAGCTCAAGCTCACTTCAGAATCACTAACTGCTTTGAACAATTAAAAAAATATGATGAAGCAAAAAATTATTTAAACGATATAGTTGCTTCACAAGCGCCTGAAGATTTCAAAAGTGCTGCAAAACAGGAACTGGTAAGGCTTGATATGCAAGAAAAACTAAACGCTAATAATAATAGTATAAAGATGAGTGAGCTCAAAGGATACTTGAACAAAATGTCTAGCGCTGAAAACACAACAGAGGCTCAAATAAACGCCTAATTAAAATAATTTGGGGAAAGTAAACAATGACAATTAATAAAGCTTGTCAAAATGTTAAATACTCTTGGTGGCAATATCTTTTGCCACCATTCTTACTGTCTATAATTACAACAATATTTTATTATCCATCACTAATATATGGCTTTTTTTTTGACGATCTACCTACGATCACTAAAAATATTGGTATTATAAATGGTTCACAATTCTTATCTTTTGATTTTTTTAAGAATAATAGATGGATCTCTAGATGGCTTAATAGCCAAAGCTACCGATTATGGCAAGAAAACCCTTTTGGTTATAGAGTAGTAGATCTTATACTGCATCTATCCATTGGAATATTAATTTTTTTCTTAACATTAAAACTCTTAAATCTTTTAAAAGAAAAATCTTTTTTAAAAGAAAACGCCTATCTAATAAGCATTATAACTTCTGGATTGTTCTTACTGCACCCTGTTCAAACACAAACAGCAACCTATATTACACAAATGCGTCTTGAAGGAACAGTCACACTATTTTCTTTTCTTGTATTAATAACTTTTGCTTATGCGGTACTAACAAAAAACATATATATAAAGACATTTTTATATTTATTATCTTTTACATTCACTAGTTTTGCCGCAGGCACAAAAGAAATAATTGTAGTCTTACCGTTCCTAGTCTTATTAATAGATTGGTTTTTTATTGCTCAAGGTGACTTTAAAAAAATATTATCAAGAATTTTGATACATACCATTTTTTTTGTAACTCTTTTTGGAACACTTTCTAACTTTGGAATCAAAACAACAAGAATCATTAAAGAAGCACCCAAAACAGAACTTGCAAATCACAGAGGCAACACAATAACAGAAAAAATTACAGACAAAATAACAATGCAACCGTACTTTATCTCACAATTTAAAGTAATATTACACTATATAACAATGTTCTTCTGGCCATTTGGTATAACTTTTGATTATGGCTTTGTTTTATCGAGAAGTTTTTGGGCCCCAGATGCTGTATACCCCTTTATAGCATTAATGCTAATACTAATCTCTGGTCTATTTTTATTCATACAAAATAGAAGTAACTTTGTTAGTTTTTCTATCGCATGGTTCTTTGCATGCGTATTACCAAGAGCATCAATAGTACCATCGACGGAACTTGTTTGTGACTATAAAACCTACCTTGCATCTTTTGGAATTCTTTTCTTTATTGCAGTGCTCGCAACAGGTATAATAAAATTTGTACCCCAAAAGATAAAAATACAAGAGTTTGCCCTAACAGCTCTTATTATAATAGCTGTTGGCGTTGCAACACAAAAACAAAATTTAATATGGAGTAGCGAGCTTGCCTTCTGGAAAGATGCAACAAAAAAAACACCTGGCAAAGCAAGGCTTTATAACAACTATGCCGTTGCATTAGCAGATTTGGGACAAACAGATAGAGCTATAAAAGTATATAAAAAAGCATGTAGGCTTGATCCTAATTATGCAGAACCTGTCATAAATCTGGCTTTCCAATATCAGGCAAAAGGAGAACAAACAATAGCTTTGCAATATTATGGCAAAGCATTAAATATGCAAGAAATGCATCCTGAAATGTATCTAAATTTGGGAGTGCTACATTATCATGCCAAGAATTATGCACCTGCAACATCCTGCTTCAAAACAGCTATACAACTAAAACCATACTATAGCTTGGCCCATTATAACCTATCCAGAATCTATATAGAACAGAACAACCTAGAACTAGCAAGTAACCATTTAGAACAGGCATATAGGGGAGACCTAAAAGATATAGAGTTTTATTATCTACATGGCTCCATAAACTATCAGCTACAAAGACTTGATAAAGCAATACCTAGCTTAGAAGTTGTAGCAAAGAATCGGCCTAACTATAAAAATACGATATCTCTGTTAGCAAATTGTAACTACCAAAAACACGATTATAAAAAAGCCAGCAACTATTTTGGCCTAATTTATAGCCAAAACAAAAGTAACTTAAACGCATATAACTTTGGCCAAACTTTACTAAATTCGGGAAATCCTGAACAAGCTATCACATTATTTGAACAATGCGAATCAGACTTAAATAACTTTCCATACGCAGCACTACACAAAGCCAATTGCCTTACACAAGTAGGAAAAAAGGACGAGGCAAAAAAATACCTGCTCAATGTTATGCCAAAAATTAGTGCTGAACAAATAAAACAAGAGAGCCTGGAGTTTGCCAACACCATAAGCTAAAAATAATTTTTCTGTTATAATTATAAGGTTATAGTATGTGCTATGGCTTTATTTAAACAAAATAAATCTTATTAGAGAAGTGGATATGGATAAACGTTACGATCATTTAAAATTTGAAAAAGAAGCTAGAGAACTTTGGGAAAAAAATAAAATATATAACTTCAACCCGAGTAGCAAACAAGAAACATTTAGCATAGATACACCACCACCAACAATCTCTGGGACCCTGCACGCCGGCCATATCTTCTCTTATACTCATACAGACATTATAGCTAGATATAAAAGAATGCAGGGCTTTAATGTTTTTTATCCTATGGGCTTTGATGACAATGGTCTTCCTACAGAGAGATTTGTAGAAAAAACTCATAAAACAAAGGCCCACTTATTAAAGCGATCTGACTTTATTAAGCTATGCTTACAAGAAACTACAAATATAGAAAAAGAATTTGAAGCTTTATGGAAAAGCATGGGTCTGTCTATAGATTGGACAAAAACCTATTCTACAATTTCAGACAAAGTAAGAAAAATATCTCAATTATCATTTATAGAATTATACAAAAAAGATTTGATGTATCGCAAAAGCGAACCATCACTATATTGCACGACCTGTAGAACCTCTGTTGCGCAGGCCGATCTAGACGATACACAAGTTTCTACCAACTTTAATGATATAGAATTTGAAACTGAAGATGGTCAAAAGTTAGTTATAGCAACAACAAGACCGGAACTATTACCAGCATGTGTTGCTGTTTTCTATAACCCAAAAGATACAAGGTACCAAAATTTAGAAAACAAATTTGCTATAACGCCTATTTTCAATAAAAAAGTAAAAATACTGCCAGATGAAAAAGTAAGTATAGAAAAGGGCTCTGGCCTTGTTATGTGCTGTACATTTGGCGATCAAACAGATATCTATTGGCACAAAACTCACAACTTACCATTTGTTCAGGTTGTTGGCCAAGATGGAAAATGGACAGAAGCAGCCGGAATACTTGAAGGCTTAAAATTCCATGAAGCCAGAAAAAAAATCATAGAACTTTTAAAAGAAGCAAACAAGCTAATCTCCCAAAAAAAGATTACGCACAATGTTAATGTTCATGAACGCTGCAAACAAGAGATTGAATATTTAATTCTGCCTCAATGGTTTGTTAAAATCTTGAAACATAAACAAAAATTCTTAGATTTGGCAGATAAAATCGACTGGAAGCCTGAATTCATGAAATCTAGATACAAAGACTGGGTTTCCAATTTAGGTTGGGATTGGTGTATATCTAGACAACGTTTTTATGGAATACCATTCCCTCTTTGGCATTGTAACGATTGTAACGAAATCATATTAGCTGAAGAAAAAGATTTGCCTATCGATCCTCAAGAAACAGAATATCCTGGTAAAGTTTGTCCTAAATGTTCAAGCTCGAACCTAAAACCTGAAACTGATATTATGGACACCTGGAATACTTCTTCGCTAACTCCACAAATTAATGTTAACTGGCCAGAAGATAATGCTGGTATTTCTATGCCTATGAGCATGAGACCTCAGGCTCATGACATAATAAGAACCTGGGCATTTTATACCATAGTAAAAGCTTATTATCACAACAATACAATACCATGGAATGAAATTGTTATATCTGGACACGTCTTATCTGGCAAAGAGAAGATTTCTAAATCTAAGGGCAAGAGCAATGTTCCTGGTCCACAAGATCTGTTAAAAGAATTTCCAGCAGACGTTATAAGATATTGGACAGCCAATGGCAAACTTGGAACAGATACTGCATTTAGCCCAAATCAATTAAAAATAGGACAAAAGCTTACCACAAAATTATGGAATGCTTTTAGATTCTGCAAAGAGCATATAGAAAATTACACACCAACTGATATAGACCAAAATAATCTAGATAACTTAAATAAATGGCTTCTAGATAAATTTAGTAACACCGTAAAAGTTTATCTCTCATATTTTGAAAAATACGATTATACACTTGCTCTAGAAACGGCTGAAAGGTTCTTCTGGAATAATTTCTGTGATAATTATTTAGAGCTTATTAAAGACCAAATTTTTAATCCTGAACAATATTCAAAAGAAGTAATAGAGAACACAAGGTTCACTCTATATAATATTGGGTTTGGAATATTGCAATTGTTTGCTCCAATATTGCCACATATTACAGAGAGCTTGTATCAGGCTTTTTATAAAGATAAAAAAGATATACTTAGCATACATGTAACCAAACTTGATGCTAAAAATTATGATTTTAATTTTGCATCAAGTGCCAGCCTTATTGATCAAATTATACAAATTATAAGTTCTTGCAGAAAGATTAAAACAGAGAATCAACTATCATTAAAAGTTGAACTTGAAAGCTTGAATATTTATTCTGAAGATAAAGATGTTTTAGAAAAAATAAAAGAAGAACAACAGCTTATGGCTGGTATTACAAAAGCAAAAGAGATAAACTTCTTAAATAAAAAGTTAGAGAGTTCTAACTTAGAAAAAACAGATGATAAATTGGTTATGAACTTAGTAATTTAAGATTATGATTTTAATTAAAAATAAAATAACAAAAATAAAAATAAATTCGAATAAAATCAAGAATGATGTAGCCACAATGCTTAAAATTGCTGGCTACCCAGGTTTTGATATAGGCATCTTATTTACAACAAATCAGACAATTAAAAAGTACAATAAAACTTATCGTGAAAAAGATAAGGCTACTGACATACTTTCTTTTCCATATCACACAGAATTAAAAGCAGGAGAAAAAATTACAATTTTGGATCCTGAAGATAAAAATCTTGGTGATATAATAATTTCTTTAGAATTTGCAAAAAAAGACGCCAAGCGCCTTACTCAAGCACTCTCTAAGCATCTTGAGACTCTTTTAGCCCATGGAATCGCCCATTTATTGGGACATGATCATAAAAGTGACACAGAATATAAGGCTATGCAAAAATTTGAACATAAACTTCTTAAAACAGTAAATCAAATCTAGACACCACAATCCAAATATCGCTATCTGTAATTAATCTAAGTATTATTAAATATTCATTGATAAATTCAGAACTTGAGGTATATTTCTATTTTCATACTATCGATATTTGTTCAATTAGGTCACACAGGGAAAATACCGTGAAAACAGCAGAATTTGATACATACACGATGTTTTTATACGAATCAGGGTATAACTCTTCTTACGACTATACAATCTATGATATGGGCTTTATCTTCAACTCAGAGGATGAGGTTGAAGATAACACTGATAGCTATCAAGATGACGACTGTGGTTACGCCTAAAACCCACAGACTTTCTATTTACCACCGCCGGTCAGGTTGCCAATAGGTAAAGACGATAAAACATACTTGAGATCATCATCGCCAAATCTAAGACCACCACCAACAAATGGACCGGAGGTCCTTTTACCAAAAACATCATCCATACCAAATACAGTGTAAATATTTCTCATAAAGAAGATCTTGTTCATCCATTTTACATACGGACGTTGATCATCAATTCGCTTGGTACCTTTAAAATCAAAAGCTTCAACAGTTGTAACCCAGTGAACTTTATCAGTCTTCATTGGAACATAATAATCACAGGCAATACCAAAGGTACTTTCAAACATACCAATTCTAAAGGCTACGCGATCAAAACGTTTACCAAATTGGAATCCAAATAATATGTCGTTCTTTCTTCTTGTCGTCTTATCTTCGGTTTTAGAAAATTCTATTGTATCGTGTGCTTTTTGAGCAACTCCGTAATCTGAAGGATCTTTTGGATTTTTATTATAATCCCCATTATCGGGAGTAAGCTGTGTACCATCAGCATCAAACCACTCTCTATGCTCTTCATCACGAGTTATGCTACCACGTTCATCAGAAACTAATTGTATTTGATAGAAGTAATCCTGAGTAGGTCTGAGCCTAACATTCATATAACCCTTGGCGTTCCAATCTCTGGCTAACAGATTTTCAGAGTGCATATCAACATCAAGAACCAGTGATTGTGTCTTACCTAAATAATCCTTCAAACCTCTAATAGTTTTTTTGATATCATCATAAGTTTCATCTTCATTAATCAACTTACCAATAACACCTTTTCCGGTATTAATTTTTTCTGCGACCTGTTCAGCCTCTCTGAATGCCTCTTTTGCATGTACAGCGGTCTGATCTATGGTCTCAAAAGCTGTGCTTATTTTTGGTAAAGTATCATCAGCCAAAACTAATGCGCCATGTTCAACTGCGGGGAATGTATCATTAAAGTTTCTGGTAATGGAAGGAACTCCTGTATCAAGATGTCCCATAACTTTACGAAGATCAACAAGAGTTAGATTTATATTTTCTTCGTTTTTTTGAATTGTTCTGTTCAAGATCTCAGAAAAATCTGCCATTCTGTTTGATGCTTTAGCTATACCACTTAAGGCAAGCTTCATATCATCTTCGCCTCTTGTTGTAGCAAAGACACTTTTGAAAGAGAATGCTATATCTTGAACACTTGAAGCAATATCTTTAAATTGATCTAACAAATCACTTACAGTTGCAGGAGCTCTACCAGGCATAGAAAGAGTGCTTCCTGGCAAAAGATAACCAGTAGAAGGATCTCCAGGTTCAAGCACTAAAGACTTAGCACCTATCAAGCCCTCTTGAGATATCATGGCATAAGAATTTTTGGCAAGCTTAATATCTTTACTGACTCGTAATTTGATTGCAGCTTTACCGTCTTCTAATAAATTAATATCTTCAACCCAACCAACATCAACGCCGGCTATTTTTATTAAAGCCCTAACATCAAGACCACCTGTATCATCAAAATAAGTTTTATAAGTGTTATATTGAGCCCGATTTAATCTAAGAGCACCAATATTCACGCTCAAATAAAGAAAAACGCCGATTGCAACAATTATAAAAATTCCAACACGTGTTTCTGTCTTCACAAGAACACCCTACTTTTTTTACTGAAAATTAAAATTACTAAAGCCAGTACAGTTTTATTATTTTAAAATAGTGTTTAGAAGAAGGCTCTTTTTTCTCCTTTTTTTCCTCTTCTTCTTTCTCTTCAATCTCTTTTATTACCGCAAGTAATTTCTGTTTTACACCTTTTACTTTTCCACAAGATAACACAGAATAAACTTTTGGCCCAAACTCTTTGGATAAAACACCAGAAAAGCTTTTTAAAATCTTAGACTCTGAACCATAAATTGGTTGCATGTATTGCCAGTTTTTATCCCAAGCAGCTCCCCAATTTTTTTTAAAGTTCTGTATAAGTTCTTTATACTTATCTTTTAATATCTTTGCATCAAAAGCTAAAGGACGCTTCATGTCAAAAATTGCTCGTAACGAATCTGAAAAAAATAATAATTCTATTTTATCACTATCTGTAGAAACTGTAAAAAGATCTTGCAAAGTTACATCTATATTTGGCATTGCCTTCTTTTTACCTTTTGGTATCTTGGGAGGCTTATAATATAAATCTAGAACTTCAAAGCCTGTAACTTCTGAAAGTTGCGAGATATCATCTAACTTTCTTTTTCTCTCTTTCAAAGAGTATATCAATCTTTTTAGAATTTCTCCTTCGAGCAATTTGCCTTTTACATGCAAGCCCTTGAGCAAGGTATTAAATTCTTTTTTAAACTCTTGTTTTTCAAAATCGAAAGCTTCATTAATATTGATTTTACCATTTTCACAGGTTATACAAAATTTAATTTGTCCATCAAGACCATCAAGGTCCTCTTTAAGATTAAAAGTTTGCCATCTATTAAGGTTTGGCAAAACCCTTGTTAAAAAATCTTTTAAAGGTTGATCTTCAGCTTGCTTTTCTTGTGCATCTTTTTTATCAAGTTCCCGTTGTGTTAGTTGAGATATTGCTAAATCAATCCCACTTACAGCCACCATACGCGCCTGTTCTCTTGCTATCATACTGCTATCAAATCTTGTACCAATAAGAACGTTTCGCACAAATTGCAAAGTTAAAAATGTTATTATAGAAAGCATTATTAAAGTAAATAAAAGTACTGACGCTTTTTGTTTTTTAACCAAACTAAACCTCATCTATCTCTACCGCCAGATTTTGGTTTCGGGTTATCACCAGGTACAGCTGGGGGCTGACCAGATCCAGGCTTTGGAGGCTGCTTTTTATCTTTATCATCTTCAGGCTTTTTCTCTTCTTCTTTTAATGTGGGGTAAGAATAAATTGGAATCATACAGTTAAAAGACTGTGAACCAACAAACTTATCATTCCAAAAAGAAATATAAACTTCAACTCGTGCAGGAACCTGCTCATAATTCTCTTCTTTTTTATTTTTATCATCTTTTTTATTTTTATCATCTGGCGTAGACTTTTTTGTTGCTTTTTCTTTTTGGTCTTTCATTTTAGCGATTATCTCTTTGCTAGGCCAAACAAAAGATTTTATATACTCAGTTTCTTGTTGATTAAGCTGTTCTTGTTTTTCTTTCTTAACTTCTTTAGGTATAACGTATTCTACAAAAAAGTTTTTTATATTATCTGCAATTAAATAGGTACGAATAATATTATTTTTTTCTTTTATAGCTGTATCTTCAGGAAGCTTGAAATCAAAATTTTTAATATTAAGAGTCTCTTTACGAAAAAGAGAATAAACATTTATATCACTTGTACTTTTTTTCTTGTTTTTTAACAGTTCATATTTTACACGAACCAGTCTTGGATAGTTTTGAGAATAAACTTGTAACGGGTTTGTATTTATAAAATTCAAACTTTTGAATAAGTCCCAGCTCTTACCCCTTATACGCTCTCGTTCATCTTCATTAATCTGACCGACAAAACAGTTGTAATCTTGCTTGCTTTGTTTAGGTAGAATGTCTTTTACTTCTTTTTCTTTTGTTTCACTAGCTTGTCCTGCTTTTGGTTTTATTGGTTCATGGAAATCAGAAATAAAAGCTGTTGTAATGTCATTCTCAAACTGACCAAATAAAATAAACACCCTTTGGCTAAGATACATAGTGTCATGAGTTCGAGATATAAAACTCACAACATTTGAATAAATTTGAACCATACCCAAAAGTATGAATGTGGAAATCGATAAAGAGATTAAAACTTCAAGAAGCGTAAAAGCTTGTTTTCTTTTCATATCCTTTTATGTCACTTTCGCTTGGATCTCTTTTTCTTTAACAACTTGCTTATTATTTAGCTCTGGTGATAAAACAAAACCTATAAATTTCAAACGTCTGATATTACCAGTCTCGCCCTTCCAGTCACCTTGAGATTCTACAATTTTAATTGTATCAGTAAAATCTCTTAATTCTGATTTTTTTTGTATATCCATAACCTGCGAAATAATTTTTGTTTCAGGCTCTTCTATCTCTTGATTAATAGCTTTGTTATTTTTTGACAACTCAAGAAAAACTTTTAAAAAATCTTTCTTAATCAGAAATACTCTATCTAAATATTCTTTATCCAGCAAAACTCTCATCACAGATTTTATTTGCAAACTAGATAGAACTGTTATTGATCCGACTAAAATAAAGAGTGATAAAAGAACCTCTAAAAGAGTAAAACCACTATTGCGTTTCATTTTTTTTACTTTTCTGGCCTAAAAGAACCTTCATAAAATTCAAAATTACCAAAAAATGGAGCCATCTTGAACGTTGCCTTTGATTCCTTTTCATCAATATTACGAATTAAATAAATCATAACATCCTGTACTAACCCGTTTGGAACCACATAACAATATGCCTTACCCTTATTATCAGCAAACTGTTCTATATTGGATAAATAAAAAGCTTCCATTTTTATAGCATCAGGTAAATTATATCTTGCATCAAAATAGTCAGACTCAACCTGATTATATAATTTTTTTTCTGGGTTTTCAGGATCTGTTTCTTCTTTTTGTATTATAATAAAATCTGGCTCTGTTTTATTTGCCTGAAATAACAGTCTATAAACTTTCTGGGTTGCTATTGATTCTTGACGAGCAAAGTGAACAAAATTATTAAATTCACTCATAACATTTTGCCACTCAGTTTCTGGTTTTTTCCTGAACATCATAGAACCAGTTATGGTTGCCATAGAGGCTATAACAACCATAACAACAATTATTTCTATTAATGTAAAAGCTTTGCTTCTATTTACCATCCGTAATTTCATTACCAGAATCACCACCCATAGAAATTATCTCAAAGCTTCTATATTTATTCTTATACTTCACAGGAGGACAATTATATTCAAGATCATCATTCCACTTATCTCTGATATCATCTTCATCATCTAAATAAGCTTCTTTTTCATCCCCGCCCCATTTTTCTTCTGCAAGCTTAGTGCTGGGACGTCTCAACAAAGATTCAAGACCATTCTCTGGCGCAGCAGATCTTGGAAAATGTCCCATATCAAGTCTATATGATGTCAATGCATCTTTCACTTTTGCTATCTTAAGTTTTGTCATTTTAATATCAGATTGTCCCATATATTTGGCTACACGGGGTCCCAAAATTGCTAACAAGCCAGCAATAATCGCCACAACTACCATTATTTCTATCATTGTAAAAGCTGAATTCTTTTTTAATTCCATATAAAAACTCCTTAAAATTAAAATCCTGAAATATTACTTAATTCAAAAATTGGTAGAAACACTGAAACAACAATAAACGCAACAATCATACCAGTAATAATAGTCATAACTGGAGATATTTTTGATACTAAACCATCTGTTAATTCTGTTAATTCTATTTCATAATCAGAACCAACAGTTAGAAGCATCTGCGCTAATTGACCCGATTCTTCTCCTGTCTGTATCATA
>Ga0075122_10002745_pt1 | contig 11453 bp, 12 predicted proteins | sample AntAceMetag02UKB_FD_69790 | JGI IMG/M metagenome (GOLD analysis project Ga0075122, IMG submission 69790) | Saline lake microbial communities from Ace Lake, Antarctica - Antarctic Ace Lake Metagenome 02UKB | ecosystem: Environmental > Aquatic > Non-marine Saline and Alkaline > Saline | place... | reverse complement strand
CCCGATATGGAATACACCCTGCCCATATGGGTCTGACAGATCGGGCAGGCATCGGGGTGCAAGTCCACCTGGACCAGATCACACCCAAATTCAAGGCACGACATAACAGTTCCATTGCTGGATGCCTCGCGCAGGCGCGTCCTAGCCACCATCCCACTGTAGTATTCAGGGGTGTAGTTGCGGCCACCCACGTTGATGTAGCGGCTGTTGCCCATGGCCACGCGCAGCTGATTCTCGATCCCCCGCTGGATGGTGCGGGACTCGCCAGGGACAATGACGCCCTCGGCAATGGACTTGCTGATGGCGGCATCCCTGACCAGGGTCTGCTGGGTGGCCCGGACGTACCTGGTAAGCTGTGTCTTCATGTTCTGGTTGGCGCTAAGCAGGTCTGATGTGGCCTGGTCCGCCAGTATCTTGATCGCCCTGCTGTTGAGCCTGTTGCCGAAGTTTATCTCGCCCACGGTCTGGCCGAAATCAGCCAGGGTCTGGGCCGATGCCATGGCCCCGCGCTTGTATGAATCGGGTATCGTAGTGGTGGCCCATGACCGGGCCTGAACATTAAGCACCGCGATCTCGGCATCCACCTGCCGCAGAACCTGCTCGAAACGCCATCTCTGGTAATCGGACAGGGTGCCAGCCAGGAGTGATGTGAGCCGGGCCTGGGCAGACGCATAGATACTCATCAGCATCTCCGCGTCCCTTGCGACGAACAATCGGGCCTCGGCCCCCTGCAGTTCTTGGAAATCACCAAAGACCATCAGATGGTAGTTCCTTCGTCCTCATCGCGCTCAAGCTCAACAATGAAGGCACTTGAGGAGATGGCATGGCCGGACAGCATGGCCTCGGCCATAGGGCTAATAGGCACCTCGACTGTCGAGCGCCGCCCAGCAGCCAGGGTCGGGTGGCCCCTGTACGTCTCCTTGACCACCCCAGCCATAACCACGCCCATAGTCCGCAAATCTATGCGCGTGTCCAGCCCATCATCCTGCCGAAGCCTGAACAGGGCCTGCTCGTACTGAGCCATCTTCATGTTGGCGTCGGCTACTGCAGGGAGGGAGAACCTATTACAGTTTGACAAGTCCAAGTATGCAGTATAGAGAGCAGCGACCTTCTCGGCCCCAGAGGACCATACCTCTGAGGCACCCAGACGCAGCACCATATAGGCATCAGCCTCGGCTATCGTTACCCAGCCATAGGTCGGATCCGCCATATACAGACTCCTGTATGAATAGATTGGGGTAGAGGGGGTCTTCTAGGTAGTTGCTGCATGCAACTAATGGGGGAGTGGACTGGCTACCAACCTGTGGTGATGGGCGGTCTTGGCCCGCTACCAGAGTGGAACCAGTATCCGGGGGGAACGAGACAGGAATCTTATAGATGGTGGACATCGGTAGACTACCCCCTCTACTAGGCTCATGATGATCTACTGTATCTCATGTGTCAAGCTATATCTCTGCTATATGGGAACAGGAGCTCCATGTACTGCCCAAACAGCAGTGGATCCTCCAAGTGCTCAACGCACTCCTTACGGATCTGCTCCTCAGTGCACGCAAAGTTATGCGACCCATATCCCTTCTCAATATTGTGCTGGCTCATCCTATCCCTGCGGCCCCGGATCAGCCGGTCGATAGACATCTCAGCGTCCACCATCTGCCAGTGGACACCATGAAACCTGTCCGGAGACACAATGATACCGGGGTTGGCTGCATAGGTATGCTGACCAGGGCCAAGCACCAGGCCAGCATTGGGCCTGCAAATCACCGGCTTGCCATGATGGATCTGGGCCGCCCCATGACGGCGCTGGCTGGCGGCTGGCATGGCTGGGTCGAGGTCGCTGTCGGAGAGGTGGCGGTGGACATTCCACATATCAGCCCACACAAGGTTGGCATCCCCTTGATTGGACAGCACCAGCCTATGGTCCATGCGCCTCTGTGGGAACAGGAACTCATCGGAGTCCACCGCATAAACCCAGTCACAGTCCTGGTTGGCAATCATCCCATTGAATGCACCTATCTTCAGATCATCGTCGATCCCATCAGGGAACCGCAGCTCCTCGATCTCCACGTTCTTGGTCTTCTCCAGCAGGGCTAGGGTGCTATCACTGGACGTGGCTTCCAAGCCGATCAGGATCTTGTCGGCAAAGCTGTAATGGCCCAGGAAATATGGGGCGATCATGGCCTCGTTGTACCACATACTGATTATTGTTATCTTCATCGTTCGCACCACATATTCCCGTAGGTTTTGGTGAATTCATCTATCACCCTATCGACGCCACGACCAGAGAAGGACTCAAGGCCATTATCCCTAATGATACTGAGCTTGAATCCTGCATGGATTAAGTCATGTAAGACGGCATCCATGGGCCGCGCAGCCCGCTGTTGCATGTTGACGTTCAATTCCATAAGCAGCATGCTGGGCCCCTGAGGCCCCATTAGGTATGAAGCCCCAGCCAGAACCGCCGCCTCACTCCCCTCTACATCCAGCTTGACAAAATCTATAGACCTGTCTGGGCCGAAGAACTCATCATACGTGACCACTGGAACCCTGATGGCTGGCCAACCATCCTCCCAATAAGTCATGCTGTGCATCCCCAAATTATGTGGGCTTAGGTGCATGGTCATGTCACCAGCAGAATCATAAAGACCCGCATTGACGGGGAACACCCGGGCCAGCTTGCGGGTCACAATATTGTCCCACAGGATGGCATAGTTATTGGGCTCCGGCTCGAAGGAGTAAACACGCCCTTCTGGCCCCACCAGCCCGGCCAGCAGAGTGGTAATGTAGCCAATATTGGCCCCTATGTCCACGGTAGTCATCCCCGGCTTTATATTCTCCCGCAGGAGATTCACGGTGGATGGCTCATATGGGATGCCCCCGGCCAGCATGGCCGATAGGGGGCAGTCATGCGCGTTGGCCCTGAATGGGCCACCAAGGACGGCATCAACAATCAAAGTCTCCATGTTACAGCCTCAATCCAGCGGCACGGCCACTTTCGTAGAATAGCCTCACGGTCTCCAATGAGAATTCCTTAGGGTCCTTACCCACCATGTCCATCTTAGCCAGGATACCCGGGGGAACGGTAATGATGTGGCAGCCAAACGTATTGGCCTGCCAGATGTTGAGCACTTCACGGGTGCTCGCCCACAATAACTCAGCCCGGGGGCACTTATGCAAGATGTCGCCACACCTGCTCATGAACCAGCATGGATCCACCCATGTGTCGGCTATGCGCCCAGCAAAGACTGATATAATGCTAGGTGGCCCCATCTCCAAAGCATCAGCAGCGATCCGCACCTGTCCCGAGGTCATGACCGCCGTGACATTCACCCTGACCCCAGCGTTGGCCAGCTTCTTGATCAGTGGCCCCGAGGACTCACCCCGCGTGTTGGTGATCGGAATCTTCACATAGACGCTTTGGCCCCAGCTACTGATTATGTGAGCTTGGGCCTCCATCTCCTCAAACTCGTCGGCAAGTACCTCGAAGCTGACCGGCATACCCTTGACGATAGCCAGAACTTCCTGGCTAAAGTCGGCATAATCCCCCACACCGGCCCGGCACATCAACAGCGGGTTGGTGGTGAAGCCTTGAACGAGCGGGTGGTCGGCCCACTTTCTCAGATCATCGAGGCTGGCGGCATCGACAAAGATCTTAACCTTAAGGTTTCTAATGATGTCAATCATGTGTCCCTCGCATATTCCGGCCCCCACACCCTGGTGGGCTCCTTGATAATCAACCCAATACCAAGCGTCTTCGGTATCAAGCAGGGGGTATCATTAGTGTGGTGGAATGAGATGAGGGTGTCCTGCTTGTTCTGGACGTGGAGCTCATCCCACAGCACATCCACCTCGCACATGCCGCCCAGGCCCCGAACAAGCACGTCATGCAGGCCGACCAGGTGCATGGACAAGGGGGAGTACATCTCATAATCGGTCTTGACCCCCTGGTAGCCATGGTCCCCGTCAATGAACAGCAAGTCGATGGGACGGCCATCGAGGATCTCCTTCAGCTTCTGGAAAATCTCGGGGTCAGCCGATGATCCTGCAATGTCAGGTGATGGCTGGATGCAGCCATTGATATCGATCCCGATGTGGTCCGCCCCCAAGATGTTCCTATAGAAATCACGCTGGGCGTTGAAAGCACCAAGACCTATCTCGACCACCATAGGATCAGTGATGCCATGGGCCAGAAAGTACATCCAGACGTATTCCAGGTATCGCTCGTATTCCACGAAACCCTGACCCAGGGAGGCCCCACGCACCCTATAAACCTGGTCCATCTCGTAAGCGAAACCATCCTTGAATTCCTGCAAGTTACGTGCCTGCGACATCTGTTTTACCCCCAAGTTCAGATTTCAATAAATCCATATAGACATGGTAATCGTTGGGCATCCACTCCATCAGCATATCCCTCTCAAACGTATCGCGCATGCCATAGAGCTCCCCCTGATGGCCCACCCCAATACCGAACCTGCCAGGCAGGCCCTTCATCCCAACATAGAGTGGCTTATCGGCATCGGAGAACAGGAGACCGCGGCCACTCTTCCTAGCCAGCTCCCATATCCTGCAATCGAGCCACGCAGTAACCATGCCACGCTCCAAGAAGTTGGCGACATCAGGGAGAAAGCTCCTTCGCCATGCGGTCTGGGCCAAGGAGGCATGGTGGTCATTAACGTGGACGACCCAGCCCCCCGATGGAAGGTGATAATACCGGCTCCGCTTGATGCCAACCACCTCAGCCTCATCCAGCTTCATAGCCATCGTGGCAATGTAATCCGGGGCGTAGTACTCATCGTCTTCAATGACAATGATCTTCCGTCCCGCGATGTATGGGAGCGCGGTCTGAATGTTGATCATCAGGGTGGGCTTGGGGTCGTTCAGGCGCGGCTGGCGGCGCACGTACTCCATGCCAGGGAAGGGTTCCGGGATAGTTGGCTCCACCCCATCGTCAACCACGATCCACTGACCAGGCTGCAGGGTCTGTGCCCTCATCCACCTCTGGCACAGACTGAATGCGCGATGCCGGTCCCCAGTAGGTGTAATGATCGTGACACCCTGGGGGACCGTCAGGGCAGGACAAGGCACCTGGAATACGAAGCACCCAAGCGATGAATTAGGGTTGAGGTTTATCACGGAGCGCCCAGAGTCATTGATGACCGGGACGGCACGCTGCGATATATGGCTGATAAACCCCTTGTAGACGTTCTCGGGCTGGTGGGTCGGGTAGCCATCATGGAACCATACCTGATTGCCTCTACCGTCGCCACACATGTCATACCCTATGAGGTAGATAGGGTCAGCGCCGAGGACGAACGCCAAGTTCAGGGCCGCATATCCACTGTTGTTCCCATTCCCAATACCCTCCTCGAGGGATGACGTGAATGCCTCCATCCCAGCATCGCGGATGGTTATGAAGTCATCCGGGTATACGGATCTGGCCATGGACAGCCATACCTTGTAGCCCTTCGTGTAGTTTGTGAACTTCTCTTTGGCGGCCTGCCCAAACTCACCAGACTCTACCCACGACCAGAAGCGGGCATCCATGCCAAATATAATGGTGGGATCAAATACCTCATAAGCCCGATTGATGCCGATAGTCAGCTCACCACGCAGCAGGGACAGGTCGAAGTCCGCGACACTGGGGCCACCACCCACGATAAAGCACCGGCGACCGGCCCACATACCATCACGGAGTGGACCCAGCCGCGAGACGCCCTTCTCGCCAGTCCCGCATGACTTTGGGGGATATTTTGTGGCCGCGGATTGTCGGTTCCTTCGCAGGTCGGATGTTCTGATCATCAGCTGGCGAGCCTTCTGCACCCTTCATAGCCTCCTTCACAAAATCCCGCTCCACGGCAAGGACGCGCCCTATGTTCTCAGTGGATACGGCAGTGCGGTCATTCTGCCTGTACGGCTGGGTCGTCATGATGACGCCTGGCATGTCGTTGTGTTTTGATGTTCTTGGCAGTCTGGGGGGCATCTTGTGGACCTCCTGAGAAATGGGGGGCGGGAGTGACTACCCACCCCCCCAACTTTCCCTCAACGTATACACTGGGAAAGTCCCACAGTCAATCAAAAATGAGACAGATTCCTCGATCCCTTAGGCAGTAGCACACCTTTGGAACTGTTCACTGTCCCCAATCGCTCCGCCATGCCGTTCCCAGCCAACCGCGATGTCACTGTAGCTCATCGGATCGAACTCATCGAAGACAGTCAGATTCATGCGGACGCCCGCTTTGTTTTTGATCTTCGGCAGGGCGATGTAGAACACCGACGAGCTCGACAGCATCATGGTGTAAACAACACGAACGTTGTAGAACAGCCCAGGGAAGGATGACCCCGAGATACCAGCATTGAGCAGCCCCATAGCACGATTGATCCGGCCCATGAGCTGGATCGGTGCCAAGAGAACGAATTGGCTGCGGGTATTGACGCCGTAGCCCTTGTCCTTGACAGCCAACAGGATGGTCTCACACGCCTTGTTGATCGTGTTGAAGTCCCTGATGGCATTGTAGTTCTCGTTGCTGGTGGCGACAGTTGCAGGAGTAACCGCCTGCCATGCCAGATTCTGCCCGGCACCCACGGCATCAATCAGATCGTAGTAAATCTGAGAGCGGTCGTAGGCAGCCCGGTTGCGGAAGGCACGAGCGTTGTCCTCCAGAGTCCAGTACTCCATATCGTCGAACAACGTACGGTGCCAGCCAAGGCCACCACCATAGATATCGAAGTTGACGGTGACTTTCGCCCCACCCATCTTGTAGATCAGGGCCTTCTCGCCAATCTTGACCTTCTTGAAGGACAGGCCGTGCTCCACATCCAGGATGTCGAAGCCATTGCGGTTAGACGCCGTGAAATCACGGACATCAAAGACATCCCGCCATCCCTCATCATAAGCACTTTCCAGACCGAACTTCTCCAGCACCTGCAACACAGTTGTGGGGAAGTCCCCAGTCGTTGCAAAGTGCTGCATCGCAGCCTTAACCTCCAGGTTCGTCTGTGGAACCTGGAGATAGTGATTGAGCGCACCATAGACAAGAGCACGCGATTTTGGGTCTTTCATATCGACCCCGCTCCAGTCTTGGACGATTTTTCCTCTCATAGTATGCACCTCCAATGGATAACATTAAAGCCGGGGAGTCAAATCCACCAGGGGTTAGGACACAGTGACGCCTAGGCCATCAAGGTCGATCAGGACTTCCTCATCACCAGCATCAGGTTCCTCCAAGATGATTCCACAGAAGTAGTTGGAAGCACTGGCCTGATTGACCTCCTTGTCCGTCACGTCGAAGTAGACCTTTTCGCCCACGTCATAGTCGCCAGAAGCGGCTGCTGGGCACGGGACCAAGACCTTTGGTGCCCGGTAGACCAGGACAGCCTCATCACCATTATCCGTGGCCTCCACAACGATACCAACGCATGCGCCAACGAGCGCCATCTCGCCAGCAACGTAGTCAGCAGCCGCCGTAAATTTAAGGGATGAGCACTGCTCAAGAGGGCAGCGCAGTTTTGGGTAGCTAAGAGCCATTGTTCGATTACCTCCTTATTTGGGTATCAATGGATTATTTGCAGGATCTGTCAGATCCGTTGGGGCGCTGGAAGACCCACCGCCATCGGAGGCAGGAGTCTGCGCATTACTTGGTGGCTTATCATCCGGCTTCACACCGAAAATCTCAGCGATGCTGCGGTATGAATCCAGTTGCCCATCGATCCACGAGTTCATGTCCTTGCGGACCCCGGCGTCGTCAGGAGCTTCCGTCTTGAATTCGGCCAGGTGAATCCCTACGAACTTCTTCTGATTATCATCCAGTTTTCGCTCAGTGGACAGGGCAGCAAGAGTAGACCCTTTGCTCAGCTTGACCGTCTCTTGACGCGCCGTGGTCAGTTCCACCTCGTGCGCCTTCTGGTCAGCCAGCCGGGCCTCCCTCTCCTCACCAAGCCTCTTCTCGACACGCTTGGCGTGTTCGTACTCAGTCTGGCGCTCCGATTCAACATGAGTCTTGACGGCTGGATCAGCCACCAATACCGCCCCATCGAACAGGTCGCCGGGCTTGTAACTCCCCTCACGGATAGCTGTTTTCAGCTCTTCCAGTGTCATGGTACCATTCCCCTCTTTCGAGTCATTTCTTGCGAAGGCATGTATAACCCCCAGCAAAGTCGCCCCAGGGAAGCCCGGCACATCCACCTCATGGTTGGACAGGGCTATCCCCGTAACTTGCGTGACATCTCTCACCTCGGCTGATCCATGGCCAGTCACAGAATAGGCAACATTGGCCTCAATGCTGGCAACATCCAGGGAATCATCGCGGAATTCAGGCTTGATATATACTGCAGCCATGGCATTGTCGCGGCCATCTATGGTCTTGATGCCCTTGCCGACAACCTCACCGATCTGGACACGATCATCATGTCCCTCGTCCGCTGCATGGCGGTTGAATATCGCCGTGCCCATGATCAGCTTGTCGTGGAGCTTGGAGATCGCGGCCTTGATATACTGGACGACCTTCTGGCCGATCCCGACCACGTTCCCGACAGCCTCCCCCTCATGGCCGATGCCATAGACCCTGATCATAGGGTGCGGGTCACGCTCTTTTAGCTTATCCAGTGTGTCTTGGCCCACCATACTCAGGATCTCGGCATCAGCCATGTGTCGTATCCTCGCCCGGAAATGCTGGACCAGCTCCACATCAGCGGAGCGGGCCTCCCGCATGCATGCCTGGCGAGAAGCCTCACGGGAGTGGACATTGCCGTCTGCGTAGGGGTGGAACCTGCCCTCGCCACCCAGACGGAAGCCACGCACTCCACGGATGTTAAGGTCTTGGATTGCGGTCATCGCTATCATCCTCCTGACCGGGGATTCGGATGCTGGCGGCAAGGTTCAGGGCATCCTGCTCTGCCTTCTCGGCCAGCTTCTTCTCGACAGCAGCTGCATCGATCTCAGGGACCTTGGACAGGAAGGTGCCCAAGTCCAGAGCATTAGCCATGTAAAGGGGCAGCCAGACCTCAGCGAGTTCCTTCAGTTTGGACCCGGAGACGAACGGGATGTCGGCACCAACGGCTCTTTCGTTGAAGCCCGCATGGTATATAGTATTGGCCATGCGCAGAACCTTGCGGAACAGCTCTGTGTAGAAACCAATCCATATCTGGCGCTCCCGGGCCGTAGAGCCGACCACGAGCTCGACCAGGTTGTCGGCAGTGGCACGGTTGGACAGGAGATCGGGCAGGCCGAGGAAGTGGACTGGGACGCCGGACGCACCGGAGATGAACTTGGCATTGGTGATGATCTCTTTCTCCAGCGAGTCTATGCCGCGCCCACTGGCAGCCTCAACCATAGCAAACCGGGCACCGGATGTAACCAACAGCCTGCCAACCTTCCAATTCATCTGCTTGATCCCATCGTATATACTGCGAGCCGCAGCATCATCATCGGCATCAACCCATGGGGTGGGTGATGCATATAGGTTGTTGATCAAGCGCCAATCGTAGAGGGCCTTGTCCAGGTCCTCCAGTTGGCGCAGGACTGGGCCAAGCCGGGGCGGGGTCTCGTTCACGCTGTCAGTGCGGCCCCCAAACTTGCTGTAGACAAACTCGTCGGGGTTTAGGTGGACCTCCTTGCCAGTCTTGGCCACCTTATAGTCCACGCCAGTGTAGCGGGAATAGTCCATGGGGAGCGTAGTGACCTTATATGTGTGGGTATTCCACGATATATAGCGGGCCTCGATGATCCCCGGGATGGTGCCGTCGCCCATCTTGCCATCAAGGCTATCCGGGCTGTCGGCAACTGGTACGATCGCCACGAGAAACTTTCCTTCAAGCTCGGCCTCACGCACCCAATCCATGGCGATGCCAGTAGCTATATTATTGTGCCTCATGAACGCATTGATGAAATCAAGCTCCCGTTCAGCCCCCCCGATAGCGGGCACAGCACGGACGCCGGAACCCACGGTGAAGGAGGACCGGAGCGCAACAACGTTCTGAGTGACTTGATTGCCCCAGGTGGCCAAGCCCATAAACTTGCGATCCAGCTCCGCGACCTGGGCCGCGTAGCTTTGGTATGGATTGCCCGTGTATGTGGTTGAGCCGGTGGTTTGGGCCACATCAGCCCGGTCAAGAGTCAGATGCTGGATCTTGCCCTCCTTCTCATCGACAACCTTCCTCAAACCACTTACCTCGCGGCGCAGCATGCTCGCGGTCTTGGTCATGGAGCGCACCCGGCTGCCCAACCGGCCACTACCCCATGTCTTCATGTCAAATATTGAACCAATTGAGGCCATGTCAACCCCTCCACTCATATTTGGATGCAGCCGTGACCATGCCTGAGCGGCCACCTGGGTAGTAGGTTTGGGCTAGGGCGTCAGCACGGTCAGGGGACCGGCCAAGGCGCAGCTTGATATCGTCTTTTGGCTCCATGATGAATTCACCATTGCCACGAACAGTGTAGCCTATTTCAGTCAGCTCCTGGACCAGCTCGTCATCGGGTGGGAGCATCAGGGTGCCACCCAGCTGTGGATCCAGGGCATCACGCATGGACCAGTAGCAGTAGGCCCGCATGTTGACGAAGCACCGCTCGCCCGTCTTGTCGTGCAGGGATATGCCGCGGGGATTACGGGCCTGCTCGCTGAACTTGACGCTGATGGCCGCGGCCTTCTCCTCGCGCAGCCGGGAGAACACACCGGCACCCTCACCGATGGTGTCCACGAAGGCGCGGCCACCCTGGGCGAGCCTGTTCTTCACCATGCCAGCCGTGACCATGTGATCGGATTTGCTGAATGCCTCGAAGGGGAGGACCACATCACCATGGCGGGATGCAAAACATGTGCAGTCGGCACCCATCCCGGCAACGTCCACGCCCAGCCTGAGACTCCCGGTGATCAGGGCCCCACCAACCTTCCACTTGGCCCAGCGGTCCATGGCGAGCTCCACCCAGCCGATAGGGATCAGCTTGTCACTGTCCACCTGTGGGAACATGCCGCGCACACGGGAGCGGAACAGGTCGGTGGGCCGGTACCAGTCGCCCTCCCAGAAGAAGTCGCCCTCGGCCTCGGATATCTCAGCTTCGGAGATCCTAACGGTCCAGCCCTGCTTGTGGACATGATCGTCCACCCACTGGTAATCGACCTGGCCGGGGATAAGGATCTGGTTGGCCCTGACATTGGGCGCGGACAGGCAATCCAGGATGTATTTGTTATAAAGGGGGGATCGGAAGGATTGGTAGAACTCACCTGAGTTGTGCATCGGGTTTCCAACAATCAGCAGGCGCGAATCGCCGGTGAGCAGTCCCTCAATCGCGCTGAAAGTCTCATCATCAATGCCGGAAGCCTCGGACACGACGACCAGCAGATGTGGGGAGTGGTATCCTGTCCATGCCTCTTGGTTCTTGTCGGCAGCCTTGAATCCCTCCATGAACCAGTTCGGGTCATCAAAGCGGATCTTGTTCTGGAGAACCTCACCTCCCATAG
>Ga0075122_10002741_pt1 | contig 11464 bp, 10 predicted proteins | sample AntAceMetag02UKB_FD_69790 | JGI IMG/M metagenome (GOLD analysis project Ga0075122, IMG submission 69790) | Saline lake microbial communities from Ace Lake, Antarctica - Antarctic Ace Lake Metagenome 02UKB | ecosystem: Environmental > Aquatic > Non-marine Saline and Alkaline > Saline | place... | reverse complement strand
TTCTATGCCCGAAGATTCTGAAGATATTGCTTTAGCGGTTGAAGCTAATAATTACAAAATTGATCAAGGTCGGTTATTGAAAAAAGGGGACAAATATAAAGTGATGGTAGGATATAATTTTGCTGAAGATTTTTTTGACAAGAGTTTATTCTTAAGAGATAAAGTTCTAATTGAAGGGGTTGATTTTAAAGTTGTTGGAATATTAAAGAAATCTGGTAATCCGCAACAGGATGGAACTTTAGTTATTCCGGAATCAGCAATGCGGGAAATTTTAGGAATTGAAGACACTTATGATATTATTCCAGCAAAGATTAGTGCGGGAGAAGATATTGCGGTTGTAACGGAAAAGATAAAAAAAGATTTACGTAGTCATCGTAATGTTGAAGAAGGGAAAGAAGATTTTACAGTTCAAACTCCGGAAAATATTTTAGCTACGTTAAATACTATATTATTCATTATTCAGGGAGTTTTAGTGGGTATTGCGGCAATTTCTTTATTAGTTGGAGGAATTGGAATCATGAACACGATGTATACTGCGGTACTGGAGAGAACTAAAGAGATTGGAGTCATGAAAGCTATCGGGGCGAGAAATTGGGAAATCATGTCTATCTTTGTAATTGAATCAGGAATGTTAGGATTAGTTGGCGGAATTATTGGAGTGAGTATGGGTTTTGGAATCAGTAAATCTGTGGAGTTGATTGCCTTTCAGATTTATGGGAGTTATTTAATTAAAGCAGATTTTAATTTAGGATTGTTAATTGGAATGTTAATGTTTGGTTTTATTATTGGCTCTTTATCGGGAGCTTTTCCGGCGAAGCAAGCAGCAGCTTTGAAACCGGTGGACGCTTTGAGGAAATAAAAAATGGTACATATAAATCTTAAAAAACCAGTAAGGGATGTTTTACTTAGAATGGAAAAGAATTATCCAGAAATTAAAGAATTTATTAAAGGATTTAATTTTTATCATTCTACTAGACTTTCTGAACCAAAAAAATTAAAAGTTTATTTGAAAGGGGATCTGAAACTACTTAAAAAGTCTAGAGTTGTTTGTAAAAAAAAATACGACTCAATATCCTATTCCAGAGATTATTGGATTGGTATTGCTTTAGCTCAAGTTATTAGCGTTTTATCTAAATATCTTTCTGATTCAGAAATTAGTGGATGGACTAGGTTTAGGTTAGGTTCTAGTCTCGGAACTACCGCTACTTTAGTTGCTCGAGCAATGAAAAGATTTCCTTGGGGAAATAAAGCAGTTAAAATGATTCGTGTTGAGTTGGGTGCTATTATAAAACAAAAAAGATTTGAAAAAAGAGAAAGGACATTAATAGAATTATTTGAAAAAGAATTTGCTAAATAATGAAAAATATAAAAAATGATAATTGACTATTTTAAGATACCAGTGAAGGAAATAAGAAGAAGGAAGTTACGTAGTTGGTTGACTCTGATCGGAATCTTTATTGGAATTGCCGCGATTATTTCGTTGATTACTCTCGGGCAGGGTTTAGAGAATGCGATTGAACAACAATTTTCTGCTTTAGGGAAAGATAAATTGTTTATTCTTCCAAAAGGAGGATTTTTTGGGATGGGTTCTTCAGAACAATTAACTTCTGACGATTTAGAAATTATTCAAAAAACTTCGGGAGTGAAATTAGCTACCGGGATGGGTTATGCTTTTGCTCGTTACGAATTTAATGATTTGGTTCATTATGGTTTTATTTCTGGGATATCTACTGATCCTGAAGAAAGAGCTTTAGTTGGTGAAGCACAAACTTGGAAAGTTGGTGAAGGGAGAAATGTTAGAAAAGGTGATAAGTTTAAGATTGTTTTAGGGTATGAACATTCACAAAATAATATTTTTGAGAAACGTGTAGAGTTAGGTGATAAAATGCTTATTCAAGATCGAGAATTTAACGTGATCGGTTTTTTAGAAAAGATTGGTTCTCCTCCTGATGATCAAGCTGGATTTATTCCTCTTGAGGCGTATGAAGAAGTTTTTAATGCAAAAGATGAACTTGGTTTTATTATTGCCCAAACCCATGCGGGAGATGACCCTCTTGTTGTTGCAGAAGATATGGAGAAAGAATTAAGAGATGATCATCGTCTTGATGAGGGTGATGAAGATTTTGAAATTCAAACCCCAGAACAGTTTGCAGAAGCCTTTGGAGTAGTTCTTGATATGGTACAAATTGTTTTGATTGGGATTGCTTCCATTGCTTTATTAGTTGGTGGAATTGGAATTATGAACACAATGTATACAGCAGTTTTACAAAGAACTAGAGAGATTGGGATCATGAAAGCGATTGGAGCGAGAAACGAGCATATCTTATATTTGTTTTTAGTTGAATCGGGACTTTATGGTTTTTTTGGGGGTTTAATTGGAATTGTTTTAGGAATTGGTTTTGCTAAATTGGTTGAACTTGCTTTTGTTATTGCTGTTGGTCCAGCATTTTTGTCGATAAAAATTGATTGGATGTTAGTTATTGGAACATTAATCTTTTCATTTTTAATTGGAGTTTTATCAGGAGTGGCCCCAGCAAGAAGGGCATCGAAACTAAATCCTGTTGATAGTTTACGATATGAATAGAAAGTTAAATAAAAAGTAAAAAAAAGTGATTATAAAGATGACTAAAAAAACACAACCTGTAATCGAATTGAAAAAAGTTTGGAAGACTTATTACATGGGAAAAGTTTCTTTAGATGTACTTAAAGGAATAAATTTAGTGATAAATAAAGGTGAGTTTGTAGTGATTGTTGGTCCTTCTGGTTCAGGAAAGAGTACAATGATGAATCAAGTTGGGGTTTTAGATGTTCCAACCAGCGGAACTATTTATCTTAATGATATTGATATTTCTACTTTATCAGAATCAGATCTTGCTCAATTAAGAGGTAAAACTATTGGTTTTGTTTTTCAACAGTTTAATTTAATTCCTACTTTAACTGCTCTAGAGAATGTTACGTTACCAACTATTTTTCAAAATGTTTCTGAGAAAGAAAGATTAGAAAAAGCTGAAGCACTTTTACGGATGGTTGATTTAGGAGAAAGAATGAATCATAAACCAAATGAATTGTCTGGTGGACAACAGCAAAGAGTAGCAATTGCTAGAGCTTTAGTTAATGATCCAGAAATTATTTTGGCAGACGAACCTACTGGAAATCTTGATTCTAAGTCTGGACAGCAAGTAATGGATTTTCTTTCTAAATTACATTCGCAAAAACATAAAACAATTATTCTTGTTACTCATGATTTGGAATTAGTAAGGTATGCTCAAAAAGTAGTTTTCTTGAAAGATGGTGAGATAGTTAGGATTAAGCATGGGCACGGTAAAAAGTGAAATGTGGTGATTTTTTTTGTTTAGGTATAATTGAGAGCAAAATATCTATTAAACCATCTAAATCTTTATAAATACTCAAGAAGAGTAACACTAAAAAGGGTGGGTTAGTGCTCTAAAAATAATTGAGGGTGATATTAAATGATTTTAAAAAATAACGGGGTTGATATTCTATGGAACAAAAACAATTAGATGAAGAAGACACTTTTTTTGGTGAAGAATTTATTGAAGAAGATACTTCAAAAGAAGAAATCAAAGTGGAATCAATAAGTGAAGAAAAAGCAAGAAAAGAAAGTAAAAAAACTTCTACTAAAAAAGCTGCTAAGGTTGAAGAACCTAAAGTAGAGATTATTCCTAATAAGGAGGTCATTAAAGAAGCTCCTAAAGTAACAGAAAAAGTTGAATCAGTGGCTCCTATTGATCCTTGGGATGATGATGAGGATGATGAAGGGGGATTTTTTAAGAATACTTCTGGCTGGAAATTAATTGCTGGAATCTTATTAGTGTTATTAGTTGCTTCAATTTACACCAATGGTTTTGGTATGGCTGGAAATGTTAATGGTCAGGAATTGTCTTTATCTGAAGCAGAAAGTAAAGCGTTAAGTTATGTTAATGAAAATTTATTACAACCACCTTTTGTTGCAGAATTAGAAAGTTCTGAAGATGTTGGAGATTTGTATAAAGTAACATTATCTGTAGCAGGTCAAACTGTTGATTCATTTTTGACTAAAGATGGAAATTTGTTTTTTCCACAAGGATTTGAAACTGATGGATCTTTAACTGAAACTGGTTCAGCCGATTTAGTAGAGGTATCATTAGATGATGATGCAGTTAAAGGAGATGCGAATGCCCCAGTAACAATAGTTGAGTTTAGTGATTATGAATGTCCTTTTTGTGGAAAGTATGTTCAGGAAACATATCCTAGTATTGTGAGCGAATATATTAATACTGGAAAAGTTAAGTATGTTTTCAGAGATTTTCCGTTAGACTTCCATTTTAATGCACAAAAAGCTGCTGAAGCTGCTGAATGTGCTGGTGATCAGGATCAGTATTGGGAAATGCACGATTACTTATTTGCAAATCAGGATTATTTAGCTGTTGATAATTTGAAAGGTTATGCTAAAGATTTAGGTTTAGATTTGGCTGAGTTTAATGATTGTTTAGATTCAGGAAAGTTTGCTGATGAAGTTGCAGCTGATTTATTGGATGGTCAAGCATATGGTGTTTCTGGAACTCCAGCGTTTTTCATTAATGGAAAATTGGTTTCTGGAGCTTTACCTTTTGCAGCTTTTAAAGAAGAGATTGATGCTGCTTTAGCTAATGTAGGGAAAACTGTAGAGGTACAAATTGATGAAGTTGCTGAAGAGATTGATTTAGTCGAAGAAGAAACTTCAGATTTAGTTTTGCCTGTTGAAGAAGTAGTTGAAGAACCTGTTGTTGAAGATGTTGTTGAAGTAAAAATGGTTCCATTGACTGCTAAAAAATGGATGTTTGGTCCAAATAAGATTGTAGTTGAAAAAGGAAATGTTGTTCAGTTAAACATTATTCCCCAAGGACTTCAATTTACTCTTGCTATTCCAGGATTTGGTGTTGAACAGGAAGTTACTGGAGCAACTATGGTTGAATTTACTGCTAATAAAGTAGGAACATTTGAATTTAAGTGTAGTAGTTGTGAAGATTGGCGAGGAATGACAGGAACCTTAGTAGTTGAATAAAAGCTTAGTGATGAGTAGTGGGTAATGGGTACTCAAAATACATAACCCAAAACTCAATACTAAACCAAAAAGCTTTTAACTTCTTTTTCTTTTCTTTATTTTTATGCGTAAAAAAAAGGAAAACTGGCTTGGCAAAATTTTATTACTTTTCTTTGTAGTGATGATTGTTTTAGGTTTTACTGTCCCCGGTTTTATTGATGATGGGCAACAGCAGTTTGTTGAACCTAGAATTTGTCAGACAGATACGGATTGTTATTTAATGTGTGGCGAAGATAATGATGAACCTGTAACTGTACTTTGTTCTCAGAATTTATGTCAACAAAATTCTTGTTCGGAAGGAAATTATTATCCTGATTCAAATGAAGGAATTACTTTTACATTAATTGTTGAAGAGAATGGGTTTTCTGTTGATTTAGTGGGTAATGAGAAAGATATTTTTGTTAAATTGTCTGGTAGTTCGATAAGTTTATTTTCTTCAGGATTATCTTTAGGGCAAGTGTTGGAGAAAGTTGGATTGAAAATAGATTTTGATCTAGGTAGCGTTTTTGTTAACGGAGAACAGAATTATGCTTATTCTGAATTTGTGCCAGAAGAAGGCGATAAAGTTAGAATTGTTTATGGTGAAATAGAGGAATAGTAACGTTATTGTTAATAAAAATTCTTGTTGATTGAATGTATGTTGATTAAACTGCATTTATTTCTATAATTGTTGCACAACATCTAAATGTTTATAAATGGATTATTTCTTATTTTTACTATGGCTGATAAACAAAAATCTCTAAATTATCATTCTCAGGGTGTTCCTGGGAAAATAATGGTAATCCCTACAAAACCTTGTACAACTGCAGAAGAACTTTCTTTAGCTTATACTCCAGGTGTTGCTGAACCTTGTCTAAAAATAAAAAATAATCCTGCTGACGCTTACAAATATACTGCTAAAGGTAATCTTGTAGCAGTAATCAGTAATGGTACTGCTGTTCTAGGTTTAGGTAACATTGGTGCTCTTGCGGGTAAACCAGTGATGGAAGGCAAAGGTGTTCTATTCAAAAGGTTTGCAGGGATTGATGTTTTTGATTTAGAAGTTGAAGAATTAGATCCAATAAAGTTTGTTGATATTGTTGCTTCTTTAGAACCTACATTTGGTGGGGTAAATTTAGAGGATATTAAAGCGCCAGAATGTTTTCAAATTGAGGAAGAGTTAATTAAAAGAATGAAGATTCCTGTTTTTCATGATGATCAGCATGGAACATCAGTGATTATTGCTGCCGGACTATTAAACGCTTTGGAAATTGCTAAGAAGAAAATTGAAGAAGTGAAAATTGTTTTTTCTGGTGCGGGTTCAGCTGCAATTGCTTGTGCAACCTTATTGATGGATTTAGGTGTTCTCAAAAATAATATTTTTATGTTTGATAGTAAAGGATTGTTAACCGTAGTGAGACAAGATTTGAATAAATATAAGAAAAAGTTTGCTCAAAATAAAGAGGAAATTCTTTCTGAATCATTAATCGGGGCAGATATTTTTATTGGTGTTTCTGTAGCTAACATTCTTACTGGAGAAATGATTAAGAAGATGAACAGTAATCCGATTGTTTTTGCAATGGCTAATCCTGTTCCTGAAATTTCTTATGAAGAGGGGAAAGCAGCAGTTCCAGAAATTATTATGGCTACTGGTCGTTCAGATTATCCTAATCAAATTAATAATGTCTTAGGGTTTCCTTTTATTTTTCGTGGAGCATTAGATGTACGGGCAACTGAAATTAATAAAGAAATGAAACTTGCTGCGGTGAAAGCATTGGCAGAATTAGCTCATTCACCTGTTCCAAAAGAAGTAATCGCTGCTTACGGGCAAGAATTTTCTTTTGGTCCTGATTACATCATTCCTAAACCTTTTGATCCACGTGTATTGTATCATGTTGCTCCTGCGGTAGCAAAAGCGGCAATGGAAAGCGGAGTGGCACAAAAAAAGATTGAAGATTTTGATACGTATAAAGAAGAATTAAAAGTATTGGCAAACAATCTTTCTCAGGGAAAATTTATTTAAAAGGAAACATTTAAATTCTTTTATTGTTTCTTTTTCTTTTGAGGTGAATAAGATGAAGAAAATAATAATATTAAGTTTAATTTTGTTACTTTTTATAGTTGGCTGTGCAGAAGAAATTGTAGAAGAACAAATGGAATCTAGTTTAGGAGAAAATGTTGAAGTTGATATTGAAGAAGGAAAAACTACTATTGAAACTGAGGATCTGAAAGTAGAAATTGAAACTACTGGTGTTAATACGGGAGAATGGTGTGAAGCGGGAGCAGAATGGAAATATGCTACAAAAATGGAAATAGGTACAACTAATGCTAAATGGACTAATGAGGGAATGGTTGAATCTGGAAAGTATGACGGATTGTGTCATGTAGTTTATACTTCAGAAGGCCCTACTGGAACTGCAGAAATGAATTATTATTTCTCTGAAAATGGAGAGTCTGGTTTTTTTGAGATGGATGTTAACGGTCAGAAAATTACTTCTGAATGGAGTAAATAGTTTTTCTTTTTTTCTTTAATTTTTTCTAATAGAAAAGCAAAAACCATTTTGATTTTTTGTTCTATTTTAATTTATTCTAATTAAAACAGAAAGTAATAAAAACCCTTCTTAATTATTCCATTTAAAATGGAACGGACACTAATTAAAGATCTTAAAGATAACATTGGCAAAGAAGTTTTACTAAAAGGTTGGATTCAAGAATTAAGGAATTTAAGCAAAATCAAGTTTCTGATTTTAAGAGACAGAACTGGCGACATGCAAACTTTGGCTTTCAAAGGCGATACTGAAGAAGAATCGTTTAATGCGTTAGATGAATTTACTAAAGAGTCTGTTGTTGAGATTATTGGTACACCTAAAGAAAATAAGACCTCTCATTGGGGCATCGAAGTAATGATTAAGAATATTAAAATGATTTCTCTTTCGGAAGTTCCACATCCAATTGATAATTCTGATAAAAGTCAAACTAATATTGACAAACGAATTGATTATCGATTTTTAGATACCAGAAATATGAAGAAGCAAGCTATTTTTAAAATTAGAAGTAAGATTACTAAAATTGTAGGTTCTTATTTAGATAGTAATGGTTTTACTAACATTCAAACTCCAAAAATGACAACGATTGGTGTTGAGTCGGGAGCAGATTTATTTACAGTTGATTATTTCGGTAAACCAATTTATTTATCTCAATCTCCGCAAATTTACAAACAAATGTTTGTTATTGGTGGTTTTGAAAGGGTTTATGAAATTGCTCCTGTATTTCGGGCAGAGAAATCTCATACTAGTAGACATTTAACTGAATTTACTGGCGTGGATTTTGAGATGGCATTTATTAAAGATGAAAATGAATTAATGGATTTCGTTGAAGAAATGTTGGTTGATTTATTGACAAAGTTAAAAGGAGAATCTTCTTCTGAATTAGAATTGTTAGAAGTAGATCATAAAATTCCTGAAGATATTCCAAGAATTACGATGGCTGAAGCTAAAGCTTTATTGGCAGAGAAAGGTAAAAAGTACTCTGATGAAGATGATCTTGATCCAGAAGGAGAGAAATTACTTGGTGAGATTGTTAAAGGGAAATATGGTAGTGAGTTTGTGTTTTTAACAAATTTTCCGTTTGCTGTTCGGCCATTTTATGTGATGAAACCAGAAGAGGATTCTAATGGGACAAAAAGTTTTGATTTGTTGTTTAATGGGGTAGAGATTGCTACCGGTGCACAGCGTGAACATCAGTTAGAAATTTTAGAGAAACAAGCAAAAGGAAAAGGTTTAGATCTGGATAAAATGTCTGAGTACAAAGATTTGTTTAAGTACGGTTGTCCGCCGCATGGTGGTGTTGGTTTTGGATTAGATCGAATTACTCAGCGATTATTGAAATTGGATAATGTTCGAGAAGCTGTTTTGTTACCTCGGGATCCTGAGAGAATGAGTCCTTAGTTTTTTATTTTTTTTCTTTTATATACTTGAATTACACAATTATTATAAAGTCTTTTTCTACCTGATAAATTAATGAAAGGCGTAATGTTGATTAGTTATAATGAAGGAGAAACTAAACCTGAATTTCATCCTGTTGGTAAGGGTTATGAATGGGGAGAAAATGTTTATAAGGCAATTCCGGATTATTTCTCAGAAAGAAGAGAGCAAGGTTATGTTTCTAGAGATGCGTTAGACGATGTTGAAGGTAGATTTTTGAGAGTGTTCTGGAAAACTGACGCTCCATTATGGAAAAAAGTGGCTGGAAACTTAGAAAGCGATATCTTAAGTTTAATCTTAAATGAAGATCGGGATATAGTCATGGAAGCACTTACAAATTTAATAGTTCCAACATCTTACGAAGGATTCACAACTGCTAAAGAAATTCTTGAAACTTTGCCATCTGGACCAGTTATATTTTATAATTCTAAAAATGATTCAGATAGACCTACTGCTGAACATTCTGCATTAGGGGGAAATATTTTCAAAGTTGATATGGAAGATCGTGAAAGAGAATTAATTGTTGATGGGGTTAAGCTTGCTGAAAAATTAGGGCAAGGGACTCATACTAGTGCTCAGATTTATGAAATGATCACAACTGATGAAAATCTTTTAATGTGGCATTCTGTTGACGAGGTTGTTGAAAATGTTAGAATGATTACAACTCCTCCAAGACCAATGTTTAATATGCCTTGGTCAGAAAAAGATTAACTTCAACTCAGTTCAAAGTATTCTTTACATTTATATATGATTAAGATTTACTTATTCTTATTAAACGGAGGTCATCAATATGACATTTAAACACGAAAAGGGAAAAGATTCCCTTTGTGCCGAAAAAAGAAACAAAACTTTCTTTTTTCGACAACAATGGAATACAATTAAACAAAACTGGATTTTAGTATTAGTGTTTTTGCTATTTTTTTTACTACCATTCTTTTCAGGAACTACTTCTAGTTTTGCAAAAAGTGGCAGTTTTGGAATGTTAGAATCTGCTGAAATGATGGTTGCTTCAGATTCAATGGGGAGATATTATGGTGGTTCTGATTTTGCACCAGAAGTAGAAGATCGAAAAATAACCAAGTCTGCTTATTTATCTTCAGAAGTTGAGCGTGGAACGTTTAAAGATTCTGCTGAGAAATTAAAAAGTATTGTTAAGTTAAGCAACGGTTATCTTTTGAATGAAAACGTTAACAAGTATGGCGTTGGTAAGAAGTCTTATTATTCGGGAAGTTATCAACTCAAAGTTGAAACTGCTAAGTATGATTCTGTAGTTTTACAGTTGAAAGAAGTAGGAGAAGTACAATCGTTTACTGAAAGTATGGATGATATTACTGCTAGATTTACTAACTTACAAACAGAATTAGCTGCAGAGAAATCTAGATTAACAAAGTTTCAACAGATGTATAATTCTGCAGAAGAAATTTCTGACAAGATTGCTTTGGCAGACAAGATCTACTCTTTAGAGAAAACAATTGACTATTTAGAACAAGCATTAAGCAACGTACAGAAGAAAGTTGATTATTCTACAATTAGTGTTAGTTTACAAGAAGAACGTTCTGAATATGCTAATGTTGCTTTAGTGAAATTTTCTAAATTGATTGATTCTTTAGTAGACAGTTTTAACAGCTTGTTACAGTTAATCTTTGTAATCTTTCCATATTTGGTTGTAGTTGGATTGATCTGGTTAGTTGTTAGATTTGTTAAGAGAAGATAGTTTTTTTTTTATTTTTTTTTCCATTCTTTTAGAATTATAATGATTAAGTAAATCACAATTGCAGATAAACTTCCTACTAAGAACCACAAAGCAATGTCTGGTTGAGAAGTTGTAATCTGTGGTAAACAACCTCCACCAATCTCTTGAGCAAGAGGAGCAGATTCCATCATTGCTTCATCGGCAACAGCATAAGTTGCTTGTTCCATCATAGGTGCTGTTTTCTGTAGACTTTCTGCAGCGAATGATCCGGTTCTAGAAGTGAATGAACTCATAATTTTAATAACTGCACTTATTCCTATCGCAATAATTCCCACGGGAAGAACATTCTTTAACGCTTGTCTTAATCCAGAAACTTTTCGAGGAGCAATAATAATATATTTATTAGCTAATTTGTAATGGTTAATTTCTCTGCCTTTCTTAGAGTAATGAAATTCTTCTGCAATAATTAGACTTGCTTCGGTTAATTTTTGTAAGTGATAATGAACGGTAGAGATAGGGATTTTTAATTCTTGGGCAATATTTGCTTCTGTATCGTGTTCTTTCTCTGCAAGATAATTAAGAATCTTTCTGCTAGTATCAGAAGTAATAGTTTCTGCTAGTTTTTTTGTTTTCTTTTCGTTTAGATCTACTAAAAGGAAATTGTTTTTTTGGCCATAGGGATTGATTATATTTTGGTATTTAAATAGGTTTTGATAGGTTTTAATG